>ENA-UOUJ01000411-UOUJ01000411.1-activated-sludge-metagenome-genome-assembly--contig:-NODE-411-length-31026-cov-5.584450_pt1 | contig 31026 bp, 30 predicted proteins | sample MGYA00249839_ERZ747224 | MGnify/ENA primary metagenome ERZ747224 (study PRJEB28782, sample SAMN03220277) | activated sludge metagenome | biome: wastewater; feature: sewage sludge; material... | reverse complement strand
TACTCGTGCTGTCGGGTGTTTCCACCCGACAGGGGTGGGGCGGTGGGGGAAAAGCGCAATAGTAGCTACTGCGATGAATGGTGCTAACGCCCGGGACTTTCAATAGTAGCAATGGCGCTGGGACCATAAATCTTTCTTACCTGCTTTCCAACGCTTCCAACCTTCCAACTTTTTCCAACCTCTTCACGGCTTCCTGGAGGGTGGTTTCCTTTTTGGCGAAGCAGAAGCGTACCATCTTATCGTCTTGGCGGGTGCTGTAAAATGGGCTGAGGGGTATGGTGGCTACGCCGTGTTGGGTGGTGAGCCATTGGGCAAATTGGAGATCGGGGAGGTGGGAGATGCGTTCGTAGCTGGCTATCTGGAAGTAGCTGCCGGCGGTGGGCTGGTGTATGGTGAAGGGGAGGGGGGCGATGAGGCGGAGGAAGTAATCGCGGCGCGCCTGCATGTGGGGGAGGGTGGGCAGGGAGAGGTATTGGGCGATGGCGTATTGGGCGGGTGTGTTGGTGGAGAAGGCGATGTATTGGTGGATGTGGCGAAAAGCATTGGTGAGGTGGGGCGGGGCTATGATGTAGCCTATTTTCCAGCCGGTGTTGTTGAATACTTTTCCGAAGGAGTAGATGGCGTAGCTGCGGTGGCGTAGTTCGGGGTGTTGTAAAATGGTGTGGTGCTGCTGGCGGTCGAAGATGAGTTGTTCATACACTTCGTCGGATAGGATGATGATGTTGGTGTTTCGCACGAGGTTGGCGAGTTGATCCCAGTCGTGCTTGGTGCATACGGCGCCGGTGGGATTGTGGGGTGTGTTGATGATGATGGCGCGGGTGCGTGGGGTGATGGCATCGTGTACTTTGTTCCAGTCAATAGAGAAGGTGGGGGCGGAAAGGGGTATGCAGATGGGTATGGCGCGGTTGATTTTTATGTTTGGGATGTAGCTATCGTAAGCAGGTTCGAGCACAATTACTTCATCGTCTTTTTGGAGGAAGGATGTGAAGGCTGTATAGATGGCGTAGGTGGCACCGGGGGTAATGGTGATTTCGGTATCGGGGTTTATATCGAGCGCGTAACGTTTCTTGAAGTCGGCAGCAATAGCTTGTCGGAGCATGGGCAGACCAGCCATGGGTGCGTATTGGTTGAAACTTCCCTGGGCTGCTTCGTGCAATAGATTTCCAAGCGCTTCATCAATAGGAAAATCGGGAAAGCCTTGTGAGAGGTTGATGGCGTTATGCTCGGCGGCGAGGGCGCTCATGATGGAGAAGATGGTTGCCCCTTGCTGACCTGCCCCCTCCTGGCCTCCCCCGAAGGGGGAGGAAGTGTTACCGATACTGGTTAATTTCTCTTTCATCGTTTGTTCCGTGTGTTGGGATTCCCCTTCTTCGGAGGGGTTAGGGGAGGTAGCCCCCTCCCGACCTTCCCCGAATGGGGAGGAGATAGGCTTACAGAAATTTTTCGCCTTTGTTTCTTTTTACTTCTGCTACATAGTCTTTGATTTGTTGTTCGCGGTTGCGTTCGCAGATGAGGAGTACATCGGGTGTGTCTATTACTATCATCTTCTCCATTCCTTGCACTACTATTAGTTTGTCTGTAGGGGCTTTTATCATGCACTCGGTGGCATCTACTACCATAACGTTCTTAGCGTACACTGCATTGCCGAGGTAGTCTTTATCGGAGTTTTCATAAGCGCTTTCCCAGGTCCCGAGATCACACCAACCAAAGTAAGACGGAATGACGAAAACGTTTTTGGCTTTCTCCATTATACCATAGTCTATGGAAATGTTGGTACACTGTGCGTATAGCTCGTTGATTTTTTCTTGCTCGGCGGGTGTGTTGTAAACGTCTTTTGCTTGAAGGAATACTTCGTGCATTTCGGGTAGATGTTTTTCAACAGCATCCATAATGGTGTTTACATTCCACACAAATATGCCGGAGTTCCAAAGGAAGTCGCCGCTTTTAAGGAAGGTTTGTGCAAGTTCTAATGAAGGTTTTTCGGTAAAAGTTTTTACGCGAGATACCTTGTCCATACCATCGGTGGTATCATACTGAATATAGCCATAACCAGTATCGGGTCGGGTAGGTTTGATGCCCATAGTAAGCAACGCATCGTGTGTAGAAACAAACTCAAGTGCATCCACCGTAGTGCGTTCAAATGTTTGCTCGTCCATGATAAGGTGATCGGCAGGAGAGATAACAATATTTGCCAGCGGATTGAGCGCAATGATTTTGTGGGCGAAGTAAGCAACGCAGGGTGCCGTGTTTTTGCGGGAAGGTTCGCTAATGATATTTGCATCGGCTACTTCAGGCAGTTGCTCCTTCAGCACATTCCAATAAGCGTGGTTGATGATGAAGTAAATGTTTTCCGGCGGAACTATGTTTTTAAAGCGGTGATAGGTCCATTGAATGAGTGATTTGCCGGTGCCGAGTAGATCCAAAAATTGTTTAGGATAGGCGGTACGGCTTTCTGGCCAAAAGCGGCTACCTATTCCGCCTGCCATAATAGCTACGTAATTATTCTTGTTCATTGTGGTGTGTTGCTAGCGATAAAAATACAATTTACAACGGGATTTGAACTGAGCATATAAAGCTTAATGCTTTTGTAATAAAGACTCAATTTATTTTGCTTGTTTTGTGTATCGCAGTTATGGCTCATCGTTCCGACATTGACTTATCTATTGTAGTGCCTGTGTTCAATGAAGAATTGATCATTGAAGAATTGCAGCGCAGGCTTGTTGCAGCAGCACAAAGTGTAACAGAAAACTACGAAATCATTTTTGTGAATGATGGCAGCAAAGATGCGTCGCTACTAAAACTTAAAGCCGTTTGCGATTTGAATCCTAAGCTGCATTACATCAGTTTCTCGCGCAACTTCGGACATCAGATAGCGATTACTGCGGGAATGGATTATGCAAAAGGGAATGCCATCATCACAATAGACGGCGATTTGCAAGATCCGCCCGAACTGATACCGGAAATGTATCAGCAATATGCAGCCGGTTACAAAGTGGTGTATGCAAAGCGCACCAAACGCAAGGGAGAAAGTTTCTTCAAGTTGGTCACAGCGAAAATGTTCTATCGCCTGATGGCGCGCCTTGTTTCTTTTGAAATTCCGCTTGATGTTGGAGATTTCCGTTTGATAAGCCGCGATGTTTTGAACTATCTAAAAGAGATGAAGGAGTATGACAAGTACATACGCGGACAAATTGCATGGCTTGGGTTTAAGAGTACTTATGTAATGTTTGAACGCGATGAACGTAAATACGGTAAAACCAATTATCCTTTTCGAAAAATGCTGCGATTAGCGTTCAATGGTATCACGGCTTTTTCGGATTCTCCTTTAAAAATTGCGACTGCGTTAGGATTTACAGTTTGCATTATTTCATTCCTAATAGCCGTTTATGCACTGTACAGCTATTTCTTCCTTTCAGGAAATACACCAGGTTGGGCCTCTTTGATTATCACTGTTACTTTTTTGGGAGGCGTTCAATTATTATCTATTGGCGTAATTGGCGAGTACATCAGCCGTATCATCAACAATGTACGCGACAGGCCTTTGTACGTTATAGATCAAACTACACTCGAAAAGAAACAAGAGTAAACGTATCCCCTTCAGATTTTCTGTTATTTTTATATCATGCTTGTAAAAGTATATGGCAGCGCCGTGTATGGTGTAGATGCTATAACCATAACTATCGAAGTAGATACACCAGGAGGTAAACCTGAATACATTATTGTAGGATTGCCAGACAGTGCAGTAAAGGAAAGCATAGAGCGCATTGTTTCTGCCATTAAGAATATTGGCTTTGAGCGCCCACGGATGCGACTGGTGGTGAACATGGCACCTGCTGATATTCGCAAAGCCGGAGCTGCTTATGACCTTCCAATTGCCATCGGGTTTCTTGCTGCGTCGGGGCAAATACCTCATGAAGAGCTATCGCAGTACATAATAATGGGAGAGCTATCGCTCGATGGATCGTTGCAACCAATTAAAGGAGCCTTACCTATTGCCATACAGGCACGAGCAGAAAAATTTAAAGGTTTGATTCTTCCACAACAAAACGTGCGGGAGGCGGCAATGGTAAATAATCTGGAAGTGTATGGCGTGTCGCATCTTAATGAAGTAGTTAACTTTTTTTCAGGTAAGCAACCTTTAAGTCCTGTTTCTATTAATACGCGCGAAGAGTTCTTTCAATCGCAATATGATTTTGAGCTTGACTTCAATGACGTAAAAGGACAGGAGAATGTAAAACGAGCACTTGAAATTGCAGCAGCAGGAGGTCATAACGCCATTCTCATAGGCCCGCCAGGCGCGGGCAAAACCATGTTGGCAAAAAGAATTCCTACTATTCTTCCACCACTCAGCTTGCACGAAGCTTTGGAAACTACAAAAATTCATTCCGTGGTTGGCAAACTTGGTTCTAATACTTCTTTAGTTTCTAAAAGACCCTTCCGGTCGCCGCATCACACTATTAGCGATGTTGCATTGGTTGGCGGTGGTGGTATTCCTCAGCCTGGTGAAATTTCTTTAGCACATAATGGTGTTTTGTTTTTGGATGAATTGCCTGAATTTAAGCGAACCGTTTTGGAAGTAATGCGTCAACCGATGGAGGAACGAAGGGTGACTATTTCCCGCGCGAAGGTGACTATTGACTTTCCTGCAAGTTTTATGTTGATCGCCTCCATGAATCCATGTCCTTGCGGCTATTTCAACCACCCTGATAAAGAATGCACTTGCTCACCAATTATGGTGCAGCGTTATCTCAATAAAATATCAGGTCCGCTACTCGATAGAATTGACCTTCATGTTGAGGTGACACCGGTTGCGTTTACTGAACTTTCTTCCCAAAGACCTTCTGAAAATAGCAATGCCATAAGAGACAGAGTTATCAAAGCGCGGGAAAAACAAAAGGAGCGTTTTAAAGAACAGCAAGGTGTATATGCTAATGCACAAATGAGCAGCAAAATGCTAAAAGAAGTTTGTGCGATCAATCAGGTAGGTCAAAATTTATTGAAGGCTGCGATGGATCGGCTCAACTTATCGGCACGAGCGTATGATCGGATTTTAAAAGTTTCGCGCACAGTGGCAGACCTATCTGATAGTGATGAAATAAGACCAGAACATCTTGCAGAAGCTATTCAATACAGAAGTTTGGACAGAGAAGGGTGGGGCGGATAAATTATTTCGCTACTGCATTTTTATAAACAGCCAGACATCTTTCTCTTGCTATTGTATGCTCCACTAACGGTACTGCATATTCTGGTGTTCCAAATTCTTTGACCCATTGCTTCACATACTTTAATTCAGGGTCGAACTTTTGTTGCTGTGTAATTGGGTTGAAAATTCTAAAGTAGGGTGCTGCATCCACGCCGCTGCCTGCTACCCATTGCCAGTTGCCCACATTTTGCGACATGTCGTAGTCCATTAACTTACTGGCAAAATAAGCTTCACCCCAGCGCCAATCTATAAGTAAGTGCTTGCACAAAAAACTTGCAACAACCATCCTTACTCGATTGTGCATCCACCCTGCTTCATTTAATTGTCGCATACCTGCATCAACAATCGGGTAGCCTGTTCTTCCTTCGCACCATGCCTGAAATTCTTGTTCATTGTTGCGCCACTTAATGTGGTCATAAGTAGGTTTGAATGATGAATGAATAGTGTGAGGGAAATGAAACAAAATAGAGGAAAAGAATTCGCGCCATATCACTTCATTCAAAGCAGTTTCATTGATTGCATGAAGGTGTTTTGCAATTACCCTAATGCTTACTGTTCCAAAACGAAGGTGAACACTAAGCTTTGTAGTTCCTTCTACAGTAGGAAAATTTCTTGTTTTTTCATACCCACGAACAAATGTTTCATCAAGTTCCGGCTGCGTCACTTCATAATCTGCTTTTTCAAACCCCAATTCACGCAAAGAAGGAAACGGCTTTGCTTCTTGCTTCAAAAAATTGCCAAAGTATTTTTCGGTTGGGTATTCTTTCAAAAAGAAATCATTTAGTTTTTGTTTCCATTTTTTGCTGTAAGGAGTAAAAACGGTGTAGGGTGTTTTGTCTTCTTTCAGTATTTCATGTTTGGCAAATACCACCTGGTCTTTGTAAGTGTGAAATGAAATTCCTTTTTCTTTCAGCAGCTTTTCAATGGAAGCATCTCGTTGTATTGCATAGGGTTCATAGTCTTCATTCGTATAAACGGCGGCTATGTTGTACTCTTCTAAAAGGATTTCGAAACTCTTTTCAGGATTGCCATAAAGTATTTGCAACGTACTTCCTATGTTCAATAAAGTTTGCTGTATTTTTTTAAGGCTGTCGTAGATAAAACATACACGCTTATCCTTTCTGTCTTCCAGATCATCAAGAATATTGGTGTCGAAAATAAACACAGGTAGTACCGGATTTCCAGAGCGAAGCGCATGATACAGACCTGCATTATCATTCAACCTTAAATCTCTTCTAAACCAGAAAATAGAAATGGCTTTATCCATACCTTCCTCCAACAAGCGATCCGCCTCAATTGTTTGCACTAAAAAAGGCAATTACCTTTCAGTAGTTGCCTTTCAACGCTTTTTATGTTTCTTAAATTTTTTATTCCGCCTCCGCTACTACTTCCTTCACTTCGGGTATCATGCGTTTCATCATCCCTTCAATGCCAGCCTTCAGTGTAATCATGGATGATGGGCAGCCCGAACACGAACCTTGCATCATTAGTTTTACCACGCCGTCTTCATAGCCACGAAAACTGATAGCGCCTCCGTCCATTTCTACTGCCGGTTTCACATAGTTTTCCAACAGTTCTTTTATACGCTTCACTATGTCGCTATCGTCTGCATTCACATCGTTCGATGCTGCTGGCCGCGCCACTATTTCATCTTCATTTATTACCGCTTTTCCTTCTTGCAAATAGCCTTTCAAAAACTCGCGGACGGTGGGGATAACCTCATCCCACACGGTATCGTGCGTTTTGGTAAGCGTCACAAAATTGCTGGCAATAAATACGCTGCGAATGAATGGAAAAGCAAAAAGTTCTTTAGCCAACGGAGAAGGTGCGGCACTCGATTCATCGGGGAAATCTATGCTTTTGCCTGGGTATAAGAGCTTGTTAGCAACAAATTTCATTGTTTCCGGGTTCGGTGTCATCTCGGTATATATACTTACGATGGAGTTTCCTGTCTTCAACATGATTTTGAGAATTTCTTCTACAAAAATACTTATTAAATGCAGGCTACGGCCAAATGAAATGATAAGATAACGTATGACCTTATAAGCGAAAGGTATGTTCTTTCAAATAAAACTGAACGCTGCACGGAGGTGTGTGTTTATACTTCCATTCAATAAATTTTATGTAAAGAAGTATAAACCTATTCTTTTTTACTAAAAATTTAAAAATAACAACAGTAAATCTAAAGTTTTGAACAGTATGCTTAATGTTTTACGCTATGAATTTATACTTATGAACAATAAATTTTGAGAAAATAAGTATAAAAGGGGTTGTTTTGAAGGGAAAAAGCAGAAAGGCGCAAGGATTAGGATGAAGGTTTCGAGGAGGGGGAAGGCTTTTAACAGTTGATTATACTGCTTTAAACCGCTACAGGTACGATTTTCACGAAAAACTAAGCGGACAATAAAACAAGCGCTATGAAACAGGTGATTTTGATGACAGCAGTGTTGGGGTCTGTTTGCTTTGGGGTAAATGCACAGTCGAACCGCACGTACTACACCGACATGCAAACCCAACAGATGTATGAAAACGAACGCAGAGGTGGAACGCCCACCAACAATACAGTGCGCCTTAGCCTGGGCAGCGAAACGAGTGCGCAGGAAATGAATGCGCAAAACAATTCGCTTCAAATGAATACAATGCAGCAACACCAGGGGTATAGGATGAATACCATGCAGCGATACTATGGGGAAAGTAGCTTGATGGGCCCATCGGAAATGCTGGATATGACGCGTGGATACGATACCAGTAAAAACAACGGAACGTGTATTGGGTGCGGATCGGGCGCTATAACCGACCACAGGCGAGACTTAATGAACCGATAGATTTTTTAGGCGATGTTAAAAAAGGCTACTCCGTATATGCGAGTAGCTTTTTTTATGGGTTGGCGGTACAAAATTTGTTTTAATAAAGAAAAGAGGGCTATGAAAAAGATGATAATGACGATAACAGGGTGTTTTATAGGATGGACAATGAGCGCACAAGAAAATAAAATTCCTATAACGGTACACGACTCACCTACACAATTCAATGTTTCTGCCAATCTCTATCACGACTATGGAGATCAGGGAAATAGAATGTACATCAACAACAGCCATTTTCAGAATAAGGACAATAGCTTAATCAATTCAGTACCTATCAGCAACGGGCAATACATACCTCCCGGAAACAGTAACCCCATCAACCAAAATATGAATCAACCTGAGCCATTGCCTTCGGGTAACATTTACAGTGGGGATATTCTTATTCGCAGTTATGGCACAAGAGAAAATCAACGGTAGTTCTTTAACAGTGCTTTCACGCGGAAGCGCTGTTGATGGAACGAGTTTTTAAAGATTCTATTGATATTAACGGGTAACTAAAACATAAGACTATGAAAAACTTAATATTGACCATGGCACTCACCGGATTTGCATTTGCTAACGGGTATGCACAAAGCGGGGAAAGCAAGTTTGCAAAAAACTATCCAGTATGCCTTTCCGGCGACAAGTATCATGTATGCAATCAAAGCGCTGCTATGACACCAGACATTGGAAGAACAACCGAAGTAAACACAGTGTACGGAATGCAAAACACTTACGTTCACATGGGCTACGGTACTACCGGAAATCCACGCTATAGAGGAAATATAAGAGTAACCTACGATGAGCCAGGCGCAGTATATGAAGGAAAGGAGACGATGGTAAATGATGGTGTTCGGAAGAACAAAAAAAGGAACCTGAATACTAACAATGGCGCTTACGATTTGCCGCCCAACGATGGTGGATCAGGTAGATAACTTAAGCAACGTATTAATAGAAAAGGCGAACGTAATGTCCGCCTTTCTTCCTTTCTTCTTTTTAAAAAAAATTTTTCTAAACTGCGAAGCTATCCCCACACCCGCAGCTTCTGCTTGCATTTGGGTTGCTAAAGTGAAAACCTTTGCCATTCAATCCATCAGAGAATTCGAGAGTAGTATCGCATAGGTAAAGAAAGCTTTTCAAATCAGTAACGAGCTTCACGCCGTTGTCTTCAAACACCTGATCGTTTGGCTGAGTTTCATTGTCAAAATCAAGTTTATACGACAACCCCGAACAGCCACCACCTACTACGCTTACACGAAGAAAATATTCCTCACTCAAGCCGGTTTCCTGCTTCAGCGTGGTTACTTTTTCTTTTGCTTTCTCACTTATATAAATCATGTCTTAGGTTGATTTACCGCCTACTAATGTTTTTTTTCATCCAGCTCCATAGCCATCATACCGTTCTTCACACGATAGTCGTTAATTGCTGCTTTGATCGCATCTTCTGCCAATACCGAACAGTGAATTTTCACTGGTGGAAGATTTAGCTCTTCCACAATATCCATATTGTCTATTTCCATAGCTTGATCTACTGATTTTCCTTTCAACCATTCGGTTGCCAGCGATGAAGAAGCTATTGCAGAACCGCAACCAAAGGTTTTAAACTTAGCGTCTTTAATCAATCCGCTTTCCTCATCTACTTCAATTTGTAAGCGCATTACGTCTCCGCATTCCGGCGCGCCTACAAGACCAGTACCTACATTGGTTTTGCCTTTGTCCAGCGTTCCAACATTCTGAGGATTTTGGTAGTGGTCAAGAACTTTTTCTGAATATGCCATAGTTAGTCAATTTGGTAATTTGATGATTTGGTAATTTGGGTAATGATGAGTCAATTGCCAAATCATCAAATTGGCTCATCATCAAATTAACTAATGGTGTGCCCATTCAATTTTATCAAGGTCAACACCGTCTTTAAACATCTCCCAAAGTGGGCTCATTTCCCGCAGTTTCAATACAGTGTTTTTTATTGCTTCGATTGTGAAATCAATTTGCTCATCTGTAGTAAACCTTCCTAATCCAAAACGAAGGGAACTGTGCGCGAGATCGTCGCCTAACCCCAATGCCTTCAAAACATAAGAGGGCTCCAAAGATGCCGATGTACATGCCGAACCACTTGAAACTGCTATGTCTTTATTAAAGCCCATCATCAAACCCTCGCCCTCCACATACTTAAAAGAGATATTGCTCACATGCGGCAAACGATGTTCTTTATTGCCGTTCACATAAGCTTCTTCGAGTTGAAGCAACGCATTCTCCAAACGATCGCGCATTACACTCAACCTTTGTGCTTCACTTTCCATTTCATTCATTGCAATCTCACAAGCTTTACCGAAACCTACTATTCCGGGAACGTTCATTGTGCCACTACGCATTCCGCGTTCGTGACCGCCCCCATCCATTTGGGCTGTAACTTTTACACGAGGATTTTTACGACGAACGTATAATGCACCTACCCCTTTTGGTCCGTACATTTTATGCGCACTAAATGCCATCAAGTCAATACCATCGCTGTTTACATCCACTGGAATTTTACCTACAGCCTGTGTAGCATCAGTGAAAAAAAGAACCCCGTGCTTCCGTGCAATTTTGCTGATATCCTTTACTGGTTGCACAACTCCAATTTCATTGTTGCCGTACATTATTGCAATTAAGATTGTTTTATCGGTAATAGCTTTTTCAAGCTCTGTAAGATCAACAAGCCCATCAGCCTGCACTTGCAAGTAGGTAACTTGTCCGCCGAGTTTTTCAATGTGTTTGCATGCGTCGAGCACGGCCTTATGTTCGGTGGTGCAGGTAATGATGTGGTTTCCTTTCGAAGCATACATTTCATAAACGCCTTTTAACGCCAGATTGTCTGCTTCGGTAGCGCCTGATGTAAAGATGATTTCTTTAGGATCGGCTCCTATGAGCTTTGCAACCTGCTCACGTGCATAATCCACAGCTTCTTCTGCAACCCAACCAAATGAATGGCTTCGGCTTGCAGCATTACCAAACTTTTCTACAAAATAAGGTAGCATCGTATCCAGCACACGAGGATCCATGGGTGTGGTGGCGTTATTATCAAGATAAATCGGAAGTTTCAAACTCATAACTATCGGGGTCAAATTATCCAGCGAAATTAAGTCAATTAAGCTACTTTAGGCTGTTAAAAGGATTGGGGGTTTATATATTCCCATACTCAAAACCTATTTCTATGTTAAAGATCGAACACCTTGGAATTGCAGTAAAAGAATTGGAGAAATCCATTCCGCTTTTTGAGCAACTACTCAACACTCCTTGCTATAAAACAGAAGAGGTAGAAAGCGAAGGTGTAAGAACTGCATTTTTTCAAGTAGCCGGCAGCAAAATCGAATTGCTCGAAGCCGCTAAAGAAGAGTCGCCGATTGCGAAATTCATCTCTAAAAAAGGAGAAGGCACTCATCATATAGCTATTGAGGTTGAAAATATCGAAGCTGAAATGAAACGTCTTGCTGCTTTGGGTTTTGAATTATTGAGTGAAGCTCCAAAAAAAGGAGCCGACAATAAAATGATTTGCTTTTTACATCCAAAAACTACAAACGGGGTGCTGATAGAACTGTGTCAGGAGATACCCTTGGAAAAAAAATAACGCCTTTAATCGTGAATTAAAGACGTTGAAAAAATTGGGTTTTTGAAAGTTGCCTATACCAGATAAACTACCAAACCATCTCTAAGTTTAGGTTCAAACCATGTGCTTTTGGGAGGCATTACACTTCCACTGTCTGCAATGTCAAATAATTGCTGAATGCTAACGGGATAGCAAGCAAACGCCGCCGCCATGCTTTCATTGTCCACTCTTTTTTCAAGTTCGCCAAGACCACGAATACCACCTACAAAATCAACACGTTTATCTGTGCGGGGATCGTGAATGCCTAACAATTTTGAAAGCACATTTTCCTGTAAAATGGTTACGTCAAGAATCCCGATGGGATCTTTGGTAAAAGAGTCTTCTTTTGCTGTCAATTTATACCACTGGTTTGGAAGATACAGACCAAACTCATGCGGTTGGGCAGGTTTGTATTTTTCGCTTACTTTTTCAACTGTAAAATCTTCACTCAATGCTGTAAGAAAGTGTTCGGGAGAGAGGTCATTCAAATCTTTAACTACACGATTGTAATCCAGAATTTTCAACTGACTTGCAGGGAAGATGGCCGTTATGAAATAATTGAAAGACTCATCTCCTGTTATTGACATTCCTGCCGCCCGCATTTCTTTGCAAACTTTGCCAGCCGATGCCGCGCGATGGTGTCCATCTGCAATGTAAGTAGCGTCCACTTCCTCTTCAAACAAGCGCGTGATGCTCGCAACTTTTGCGTAATCATCTACTACCCAAAAAATATGACGAATACCGTCTTCAGCTATAAAATCGTAAGTCGGATTGTGGGCTTTTTTCCAGTCTTCAATTATTCCCTGCACGCCATTGTGATCATTGTAAGCAAGAAATACAATTCCTGTTTGGGCGCGGGTTGTTTTGATATGGTTGATGCGATCCAACTCTTTTTCGGGTCGCGTAAATTCATGTTTTTTTATTACTCCGCTAAAGTAATCGTCGCATGAAGAGCCACAGATCAGGCCTGTTTGCGAACGGTTGTCCATAATCAGTTCGTAAATGTAGTAACTCGGCTCCTCGTCCTGCACCATTATTTTTTCAGCTACTAACTGATCAAGATTTTCCTTAGCTTTTTCATATACCTGAATGCTATGAACATCTACTCCTTCCTGCAAATCAATTTCAGCACGGGTAACGTGATAGAAATGATACGGGTCTTTTTTGTAGTGACGCGCTTCCTCTACACTCACCACATCGTAGGGAAGTGTTGCTAATTGCGGAGCGATGCTCTTCTTTGGCCTCAGGCCTTTGAATGGAATGATCTTAGCCATTAGTATAATTATGAGTTTTGAGTTTTGAGTTTTGAATTGCTTCGTATTCCTGCATTACTGACACCAGTCTTTCAACTTGCTGCACTGTGATGGCGTTATATAACGAAAACCGGAAACCGCCCACAGTTCTATGCCCCTCAATACCGGCTATATAATGTTGGTTGCAAAAGTCTGAAAATCCTTTTTCAATTTCGTAATTATTTGCTGCGAAGCAAATGTTCATTCTGCTTCTATGTTCTTTAACTGTTACTATTGGTGTGAAAAGTGTATTCCTTTCAATCTCATTATATAGCAATGAACATTTTTCTATGCTTTCTTTTTCAATGGTTGCAATAGACTTTTGCCTGGTCCAGCGCAACATCAACAGGGAAGTGTAAATGGCGAAAACGGGTGGTGTATTAAGTACAGAATTTTTTTTGAGCTGCTCGTTGTAATTGAGCATAGGCGGAATAGTTGACGCAATGTTCTTTGTCATTTCTTTTCTTAGAACTACTAAGGTCGCCCCTGCTGCCCCAATGTTTTTTTGAGCCACTGCGTAAAAAAGCGCACAATTTGAATAGCCTCTTTTTCTGCTGAAAATATCGCTGCTCATGTCTGCGATAAGTGGCGTTGTTATCGCTGGGAGACTACCCCATTGTGTGCCATAAATTGTATTGTTGGTTGTGACGTGCAGATAAGAAATGTCTTGCGCAATGTTCTTTGGAAAATCGGGCAAACGGCTGTAGTTACTTTCCTTTGAAGAAGATAGCACCCGCACGTTTCCATAATATTCTGCATACTTTTTCGCCTCGTCTGCCCAATGTCCACTGTCAACATATCCTGCTGTTTTCTGCGCTCCAAGAAAATTCATAGGAATCATGCAAAATTGTAGCCTTCCCCCTCCTTGCAACCAGAGTACGTCATACTCGTCATTCAATTCACAGAGTTCTTTTACCAGCGCTTTACTTTCTTCAAGAATATTTGCAAACAAATTTCCTCTGTGAGGGATTTCAAGAATGGACAATCCTGTTTGATTATAGTCAATCACAGCTTCACTGGCTTGTAGCAAAACTTCGGGGGGAAGCGCCGCCGGACCAGAACCAAAATTGATTTGCTTAATGCCTTTGTCTTCTTTCATTATGAAGATGGTTTTTCTCTTCGTCGGACGCTGTAATGCCTCCACTAACAGCAAATTTCATCGCCTCTGCCGCATTCATTTTAGTTACAGGTTTCACATTCTTTTCGTCCACAATAATTACGTAACCAGAGATAGCATACGAATGGGGCAAATACACTGCAACTTTTCCGTTCATGCCCAGATAAGCCAAATCTTTTTGCGTCATAAATCCTATTCTCCATATTTCCGGATTGTGGTTGGTACAAACCCAAACAGGTTTATTAAATCGCTTTTTATCGCCGACAAACGAATCCATCACTTCTTTTATAGAAGAATAAATGAAGCGGATGCCGGGAATGTGTTCTAAAATGTAGTCGAAAGAATCAACTAACATACGCCCCACAAAGAAGCGCGTACCGAGATATCCGATGAAAGTGACTACGGTTATGATGCTCAAAAATCCAAGACCGCGAGGCACACCGGGTATCAATCTGTCAACGCCATCAAAAACAACGAAGATCACATAGGCTGTAAGAGCTATGGGACTAAGAATTAGTAAACCCTGTAAAAAGGAACGAATAAGTATTGCCGCCAACCGACGCATACAGTAAGAAAATGGATGACGCGAAGGTACATCTCTTTAATGCAGCCTAAGATTAATTGTTTCTTTGATTGTTGTATTTTTTGGCCGCTTTATGTTTCGCTCACTATTCCTATTGTTTGTCTTGTATGCTCCGTTTTCAATGGGTCAGAACACTAAATCGTGGAAGGGCTTTGGCATTGAAGCAAACCTTATGTGGGGCAGAATCTATAAACACACCAAAAACTTTAAAGCACCTGTCCCTGATATTTCAGGAGCTTTCGAATTGAATTTCGTGCAGCAGACCTATGGCAAAAAAGATTGGGAGCAGCGTAGAAATTATCCTGTGGTAGGGCTAGGTGTTACTTATACCGATTACGGAATAGATTCCATTTTTGGAAAGTGCTTTAGCGTTTATCCTAATCTGCAATTACCAATCATCCGGTTTAAAAACGTTGAGTGGACATTTCGTGCCGGCTTCGGTATTGCCTACGCAACGCGCCACTATGAACGCGCTCCGGTTTGGGACACGCTCAACAATGCTGTGGGAACGCACCTCAACAACTATACAATGTTTTCCACCCATATCAGATATCGTGTGAACGAACATTGGGACATTCAAATCGGAGGCAATTTTTCTCACATCAGTAATGCTTCTCTGCGCACACCCAATCTGGGAATTAATCTTTATGGGGTGCATATTGGATTAAGGTATTTCCCAATTACTTCTCAGCCTGAAAAAATTGTAAAGAAGCTATCATCTTTAAAAAACAGATGGCTCGCCCAATTTCGCCTTGGCATTTCAGCCAATGAAGCCGGTGTGCCGAATGGTCCTTTATATCCTATTTATATAGCCACGGCTTATGCCAGTAAACGATACAAAGGCAAAAACAAAGTGTTTGCTGGTTTAGATTATTCTTACCATGAAAATATTTACTCCTTTCTCCGCAACAATGAAATTGAACCAGGCAAAGAAAAATCCCTCAGTTGGAAAAGCAGTGTATTTATCGGGCAGGAGTATCTATTCGGAAGGTTTGGCGTTCACCTGCAATTGGGTTACTATCTTAAAGAATCATATCTGCGCCTCGAAAAGTTTTACCAAAAGATCGGCTGCAATGTTTATTTCTTGCAAAGGGAAGAAGGATTTCTAAAAGAATCGTTTTTGTCCATTCATTTAAAAACCCATAAAACACAAGCAGAATTTGCAGAGGTTGGACTGGGCATAGGCTTTTAGATTTCTCTCTCCATTTTTACTACGTTTGCATAACGCCTCTACTATGATTGACAACAAAACTTCTTTTCTTGCTAAGAGCGAAGTAAAAGCGCATGACCTGGAGCATAAGCGCAAACTTGCCTTCAATATTCAGAAGTATGCTGACACAGTTGTAAAAGGAAAGCAACAATATTCCGATCTCCACCTTGCAAGAAAAAAAGCTAAAAATGTAAAGTGGAAAGCAATAGAAAATCTGGACAAATACCTCGAAGACTTTGAGCGCAATTTCACCGCGCGAGGCGGAAAGGTGATTTGGGCAGAAACCAACGAAGATGCGCTTGAAGCTGTTTTGCAGATTTGCAAAGCAAAAAACACAAAGCAGGTGGTGAAGAGCAAGAGTATGGTGACGGAAGAAATTCATTTGAATGATTTTCTTGCGAAGCACAATATCGAATCTGTTGAAACTGACCTGGGCGAATATATTCAGCAATTAGATGGCGAAGCTCCGTATCACATTGTGACACCAGCCATGCACAAAAGCAAGGAAGATGTTGCCAAACTTTTTCATGAAAAGCTCGGCGTTCCGGCAAATCTTTCTCCATCAGAACTTACCCAGATTGCAAGACAAAATCTTCGTGAGAAATACATTAGTTCGGAAGTTGGAATTACTGGCGGAAATTTTCTTATCGCAGACATTGGCGCGGTATGCGTAAGTGAAAATGAAGGAAACGGACGACTCACTACCGCTTTTCCAAAAACCCATATTGCTATAGTAGGCATTGAAAAAATGCTTCCCTCGGTAAACGATCTTCACTTGTTTTGGCCGCTACTTGCCACCTACGGCACAGGCCAAAATGTAACAGTATATAACACCATATTCAATGGTGCGCGGCAAACAGGCGAAACCGATGGGCCTGAAGAAATGTATGTGATACTCTTGGACAACGGACGCACAAATTTGTTGCAAACTCCTGAAGTACGCGAAAGCATGTATTGCATTCGTTGCGGTAGTTGCCTGAACGCTTGCCCGGTGTATAAAAATATAGGTGGTCATGCTTATGGCGCTACGTACAGTGGCCCCATTGGCTCTGTGATAACGCCGCACATGAAGGGAATGGAAGAATTTGGACACCTTAGCTACGCATCCAGCCTTTGTGGCAACTGCACAGAAGTGTGTCCCGTAAAAATCAACATTCACGAAATGCTTTTGGAGAACCGGCTTATTGCTGTGAAGCAAAACCTGAACGACCACAGGGAAGACATTAGCTGGAAAATGTGGAAGCGCGCCATGCTTAGCAGAACCATGATGAATATTGCTCCCGCCGGAATGAAAGAAATGGTGGTAAACAGATTGTTTAAAAAATCGTGGGGGTTGCACCGTGGCAAAATTGAATTTGCAAAAAAATCGTTCAACCAACTCTGGAAAGAACGAAAATAGGAGTAGCTGACATGTCTTTGGTTACAGTCTATAGTCCGCGAAAAAGTGCAAGGCTTACCTACGTTCTCAACTGGTTGCTCACCGATGTTTTGAATTTAGACTATCGGCTTACCGACAACGAAAATGAATTGTTGAACCTTGATTGCTTTCTTGCTTATGGGAAACAATTTGAAGGCTCAATTTCGATTCCCGATTGCGGACTGCTTTGGGAAGATAATATTACCGAACATGAAGTTTTAACTGGCGAATGGAAAAAAACTCCAACCCTTTATCCCGCTTCTTCAGATTATTCTGTTCCGTTTGATTTTTTCTCCGCCATCTTTTTTTTGATAACCCGGTATGAAGAGTATTTCCCACACACGCCTGACAAACACGGAAGATATCCTGCACAACTGAGCTTGCTTTATCAACATGGATTTTTGAAAAGACCGTTGGTTGATGAATGGATATTTGAGTTTTATTCTTTGCTGAAAGAAAATAAGATCAACGCCTATTTGAATTCATTTTCTTATCAACCTACCTACGATATTGACATTGCCTACTCTTACAAACACAAAGGTTTTGTGAGAACACTTGGCGCTGTAACAAAAGATATTTTGCAGGGAAATTTCAAGAACCTGAAAAGCAGAATGAGCGTGATGCAAGAAAAGCATACTGACCCTTATGATGCTTTTGATTGGCTTCAGGAAACACATAAAGCACTTCATTTAGCTCCAAGGTATTTTGTTCTTGCTTCCTTAAAAGTTACTCCATTCGACAAGAATATTTCTCCCTTGCATCCTAAAATGCAAAAGCTGATTCGGGGATTTGCACATGAAGGCAGTATTGGATTGCATCCTTCTTATTTCTCAACGGAAGAGAAAATTTTTTTTGAAGAAAAAGCAACGCTCGAAAATATTACCCAGCAAATTATTCATCACTCCCGGCAACATTATATTCGTTTGTGTTTGCCAAAAACATACCAACAACTTCTTGAAAGAGGAATACTTGAAGACTGGAGTATGGGCTATGGTTCTCTACTGGGTTTCCGCGCGGGTACAGGGCGTTCTTTCTTTTGGTATGATTTGAAAAACGAAATGCCAACTGAGTTAAAAATCCATCCATTTTGTTTTATGGATAGTACCGCTCATTTTGAAGAGAAACTTAGCCAGGATGCAGCGTTCAAAGTTTTGCAGGAAATGAAATTTATTTTAGAGAAAACGCAAAGCACACTTGTAACTGTTTTCCACAATTTTTCTCTTGGCTCAGATCCGCAATGGAATGGGTGGAAGGAAGCCTACTCTAATTTTTTGAAATCTCTAAGGAAGTAAATCAGAGTTTCGCAGCAATGGTTTTGTGTTCTTTCACTATTACGACTTTGGTTCCCACACCCACAATTGAGTATAGTTCCTCAATGTCTTTATTTTTCAGCGCTACACAACCGTCTGTCCAGCCTACACCCAATTCTATCATATCGTCGCCGCCATTCCAAATACCATGAATACCGATGTCTCCACCTATACGAGCAGATTTAGGAATGATACCTGTTTCTTTTAGTTTATTAAATCTCGCCCACGCCGTTTCGTTAGGATAATTGATCAACATAAACTTGTTGAACTTAGACCGGGGATTGATGTTGGTAATTTTGAATTCTCCTTCCGGCGTACAGCGATCGCCCTCCATATTTTTATCAAGCTGAGGATTAGGACCAAAGGTTGCTTTATATGCACGCAACATTCTATTGCGGTAGTAAACCATAAGGCAACGTCTTTTTTTATCAACCACGAGGCGAACTAATTCTTTATGAAGTGTGTCCGGGTTAAACTTAATAGCTGTGTTGCCTATTGGTAGTACCCGGGGAACTATGGTGGTTTCTGTAATTTTCATCATTCCCTGCGAATACTGAATGACGCGGACAATATTTCCTTTGCCATCTGGTTCTTCGCTAAGCACTTTCAGATTTCGGATGGCTTCAGGTCTCTTTTTTACGTCAGTTACATTTGTCTGTGAAAAGGAATTTATTGATGCTGTAGTAAAACACAATAAAAACAATAAGCCACCTAAAGTCATTTTACAATGTAGCTTCATGAACCCGCACTTTTATTTGATGAATGGAATGTAACGAAGCTAAGGTTTTTTGCCCAAATGCAGTAGGGGCAAGGGTTTAATTGAGATTAAATTATCAATCTGCTCGTTTGTTTCGTTGTATTTTTACACCCATGCAACTCACTTTTACTGAAGAGAATTATCTAAAAGCTATTTATAGCATACAGCATGGAAATAGCATTGGCGAGGTATCGGTAAATGAGATTGCAGACAAACTACAAACGCGTCCTTCAACCATTACAGAAATGCTGCGAAAGCTTTCTGAAAAAGAATTAATACACTACGAGAAATACAAAAAATTGCAGTTGAGCGAAAGTGGACTCAGCCATGCTTTGCAGGTGATAAGAAAACATAGGCTTTGGGAAACTTTTTTGCACGACAAACTAAATTTTTCCTGGGATGAAGTACATGAGGTTGCAGAACAACTGGAGCATATTCAGTCGCAAAAATTAATTGAAAAACTTGACGAGTTTTTAAGCTTTCCACAATTTGATCCGCATGGAGATCCTATCCCGGACGCAAAGGGTGTGCTTCCTGTTTTTTCTACTTTGCTGCTAAGTGAAACTGAACTAAATGCAAAATGTGAAGTGGTAGCCGTGAAAGATGCCTCGCCTACATTTTTACAACAACTGGAACGATTGAATTTACAAATCGGAACAATAATGCAAGTGCAGGAAATTATGCCTTACGATAAAAGCATTCTCGCCACGTTGGGAAAAAATGAGCGTGTAACGCTGTCGGAAAAAATTGCAGTGAATATTATTGTGCGGATAATTAGGTCGTGACTATTTCTTTTTAAAAATCGGGACGGTAGAGCAAGGCTCGCCATACATTAGTGATTTTACATAAGGTCGCAGTTTAGCGGTAATGGCAACGTAGGCTAACTCAGGCACGGGAGTATCTCCACAACCTTTAATTACTACACGCTTATCCTGATATTCTTTGGGGTCAATGAATGAAAGGTTTGCAAGCAATAAATGTTTTCTCAACTCTTCTTCCGAACCGAAAAAAACCGAAGCGGCTACTGGCTGTAAATAGGAAGCGGCAAGCATGTGCGCCCACATTGGAATAATGGCATCGGTACTGCAAAATATAGCTACGTGTTTATTGGCGTATTGCGCCCAGTCATGTATAAGTAACGAAGCCCTGTAATCTTTCTCACGCAAAATCATTTCACGAAAAAGAAAAGGTTTAAGATCGAAAGGCGCAATATCTTTTTCCCGCGGAAGGTGTTCTGTTAAGTCAAGTGTAATGATTCCGCTCTCCGTCACTTTGTTAGCTATCGTTTCCATATTTGATTGTATCCCAAAACAAATTTACGAACTAAGCATCCGCCAAAAATAAAACAGCCCCTATAGCGGGACTGTTTTTATTGATGTTGTGTTTTTTAAAACTTAATAAAGGTTCTGTGCGCTGTATTTAATGTCCGCATTACGCTTCATGCTTTCCTGTAGCATACTGGCTATTGCGTTTTTCATTTGCTGGTTTTGCATCTGCATTTGTTGCATCATCATTGGGTCTGGAGCGGCTTGCTTTTGGAATCTTTCTTTTAGCGCTATAAAATATACACCGTCCTGACCTTTGATAGCGGGCGAAGTAGTGTTGGGTTTAAAGCCGTCGAAGAAAGTATATCCAGCAATTTTCGGTTCATAACCAAGATTTGGAAGATAGGCGTTAGCGGCATTGAAAGAATCGGCATTCATTACCGGTTGCGCTGCTGCCTGGGCTATGGCATCTACAGTGGTCATACTTTTATACTTTTCAGCTATCAAGTTTCCTTTCTTTTCCGATTTTACCATTGCTTCCAACATTGGGCGGTTGCCTGCATCTATCTTCATCAAACCTTTATTCTGAATGTTAGTGAGTTTAGCAATTACATAGCGCCCTTCAAGATTAAATACCGGAGATACTTCACCTGCTTTCGCCTCATACATCCAGCGGATAATTTCACGCGATGAGCCTAACCCTTGCAATACAAAATCGTTGACCTTTACGTTCTGTGCCTGAAGTTTGTTGATTCCTTCTTTCTTTATTGCTTCGTCAAAAGCTTTATCGTTTGAATTTCTTCCTGCAAATTCATTTGCTTTTGCAAAAGCTGTGTTTTCTGTTTCAGTACTTGGTGCAAGTGGCTTTGTAATAGTTGCAAGTTTTACCGCCGGTGAAAAATTTCTTTGGTCTGTTACTTTAATAACATGGTAACCAAACTGTGTCTTTATTACTTTCAAATCTCCTGGGGCTCCTAAAAAAGCTGCATCATTAAATTCTGGAACCATAGCTCCATAACCGAAATAGCCAAGATCACCGCCTTTGATTTTACTACCAGGATCATCAGAAAACTTAGTAGCAAGAGAATCGAAAATTGCTCCGCCTTTTATTGCAGCCATCAAACTATCCGCTGTTTTTTTTGCCGAACTATCGTCTCTTCCCTGATTGGTAGCAATAAGAATATGTTGTGCTTTTGCTGAATCCGGCATTGACCTTTTATCCACTACTTTCACCAGTTTGTAGGAGCCATTCTCGAAATAAGGACCATACACTACACCTACCGGAAGGTTCATAATAGAATCTGAATAGGCGGACATGAATGATTTTTTGGTCACGTACATATCTCTGTACTGATCCTCAGAATTTCTGTTTACAAAGCTTTCAACATCTGTAGTTGTAGCGAATTCATTTTTTACTTGTGCTATGCTGTTCAATACTGTAGCTGTATCTTCTGCTGAAGGTTGTACGTCGAATGAAACATAATCTATACTGCGGGTAGGATCTTCAATGGTGTACTGAGCCTTACGTTTTTCCATATAGGCTTTCAGGTCTGCATCCGTTACTTTTACTTCATTATCATTGATGGTAGTAAAAGGAATTTTCACATAGCGTATGCTGCCAATGTAATTCTGATCTTTTAGTTGACGGTCATTGATGAACTTAGGAGTATATGCTGCCCCGGCATAAAGACTATTATATTTCTGCACAAGACGCGCACGTTTTATATAACTCTTCATCTGCTGCCACTGCTCCATTGCTTTTTGCGCTTCAGGTCTTGAAAGGTCGAGTTGGTTTTTTTCAAATTGAATTAGTGCATTCTGATCAAATTGGCCCGTTTCAGGATTTTTGAAATAAGGAAATTGCATTACTAAAGGATCGGGGTTAGCGCCGGAAATCATTTCCCGCTCTTCTTCTTTGGTAAGTGCAATGCCCAGATCTTCAATATCGTCTTCTACCAGTTTTTCATGAATCATTTCACGAAGCACCTGATCGTGTATTTGCGCTTTGGTATTGTCATCTACTTTATTGCCCATCAATTCGTAGAGTGATTCATACTCCTGTATGCGCGCCGAGTAATCGCGGGGGTCTATTTCTTCTCCATCTACTTTTGCTATGTAATCGCTGCCCGAAAAAAGCTTTTTAAGATTATCACCCGCGTCCATTAATAGAAAGCCAACAAGTGCCAATGCAATTACGAAACCTGCAAGCTTTGCGTATTTATCCCTGATCTTTTGTATTACAGCCATAATAGGTTGTGTGTGTTAATTTTGTAAGGATGGCAAATTTATCGGAAAAAACGAGATAACAAAGCTTTTGTCCATGAAAAGGCCTTTGTATAAAGTCTTATAACTGCTAACAGCAATGTTATCTGAAAACATACACTCGCATTTTCTTTTTGACATAGAGCTTATAAGAAAAAGAAGAGAAGAAAACTTTTGTACAACGATGTTAATTGATGTGGGTAATGGTGTAAAAAGGTTGGAGTGATTTCTAACTGTCTCAAACACTATTTCTTCCTTAAAAATTTTAAAGTTCCTCAACACGGTTGCCCACATAAAATTCAGTTTGCACATCCAGCTTTTTTATCCCGTCGGGGTTTATCCACTTACCCACAATTTTTTGTGAGTTTACTGTTTTTACTGCAACGTGTAATGTGTACTTCCAATGTTTAGAACTGGCAATAGTATAAACCGATAAATTTGCAAGGTGGAATGGAAAATAGTTACCACCAATTCACACACCTAATAATAGTAGCCTTGATTTTTAAAAATTTTTATTCTTATTAATATGGATGTGCATAACGAAGAAGATTTGGCAAAGGTGGAGGAAAGAGGTTTTTTGGATATTGAATTAGACCCTACGCTCGATCTTTTTAAAGAGATAGAGCAAATGAAGAAGGAGAAAAATGCTGTGGTTCTTGCTCACTATTATCAGGAGCCGGATATACAGGATATTGCAGATTATATTGGCGATAGTCTTGGGTTGGCGCAACAAGCTGCCCGCACAGAGGCTGATATAATTGTATTTGCAGGTGTACATTTCATGGCAGAAACAGCAAAGATTCTGAACCCTAATAAAAAAGTATTGCTGCCCGATCTTAAAGCTGGTTGCTCCCTAAGCGATAGTTGTCCACCGCCTATTTTTAAAGCTTTTAGAGAAAAGCATCCTGATCATTTGGTGATCTCTTACATCAATTGCTCTGCGGGAATAAAGGCGTTGAGTGATATTATTTGCACTTCTTCCAATGCCCGGCAGATTGTGGAAAGTTTACCGGTAGATCAGAAAATAATTTTTGCACCAGATAAAAATCTCGGTGCCTATATAAACAAGGTGTCAGGAAGAAATATGCTGCTATGGAATGGAGCTTGTATGGTGCATGAAATATTTTCTCTGGAAAAGATTACAAGATTGAAGGAAAGACATCCTTATGCAAAATTTATTGCCCATCCTGAATGTGAGGAGGCTGTATTGCAACAAGCAGATTTTATAGGTTCCACCACTCAACTTTTGAAGTATGTTACCAATGATGAAGCATCCACTTTTATTGTAGCCACAGAAGCAGGTATTTTACATCAGATGCAGCAAAAGGCTCCGGGGAAAACTTTTATTCCCGCACCGCCAGATAATGCCTGTGCATGTAATGATTGCCCCCACATGAAATTAAACACGCTTGAGAAACTCTATATCTGTATGAAATATGAAACGCCTGAAATAATGATGGAAGAGGAACTACGCTTAAAGGCGAAAAAACCAATTGACAGGATGCTGGAACTCAGTAAACAATTTGGGTTGTAGATTTAGAATCTTCTTGTTTTTTATTTTAACAATTATTTTCTACATTAGTCCACTCTAAACTTAATTTATTTTTTATGAGTCGAATTAAATTTACATTCTCGCTGTTATTAGCTTGTGCTGCGTTTTCGAATTTTAGTGCTAATGCGCAGTATAACGCAGAGATTTTAGGACCACGATTGATTGTGGAATCTCCTGCATCTATTTCCGGTCCTAAGAATTTTACCTATTCAAGTAATCCAGGAATGACAGGTCCATGGGGTGCGATCCTCACACCACGGGTGCATGAAGAAGTGGTAAGAGTTTCTGATTCAGAAGCATGCGGAGCTATTTCTGGTGTAATGGGTAAATGGGCTTTGATCTATAGAGGCAATTGCGAATTTGGGGTAAAGGCTTTGAATGCTCAAAATGCTGGTGCGATTGGTGTAATTATCTATAACCATACGCCCGACGAGATGATTAACATGGGGGCTGGTGCTTCAGGAGGTTCTGTATCTCTGCCTGTAGTTTTTGTTTCTAAGCAGGACGGAACTGCAATGCGTAATCAACTGCTTGCTTCTCAACAAGTATTCATTTCTCTTTCTCCATGGGGTTTTGGAAAAACACATGATCTTGCTTTCGTTAATGGAAGTGCGGCGCCTTCTCCTGGTATGGCAGTTCCGTTAGCGCAGTTGGATGGTTCTGATGTTGCAGCGTTTCGTGGTTATACAGCCGCAGCAGTAGCGAACACGGGTAGTGCTAATGCTACAAATGTAAAAGTAAAGTCAACAGTAACTTTTACACCACTAGGGGGTTCAGCAACTCCTTTTTATACGGATTCTTCGGTATTAGCAACACTTACAACCGGTGATTCAGTGCAATTGATTTCCTCTCCAAGGAACTTTAAATTCACTCCTACACAAACAGGAACTTACAATTTTTCTTACAATTTGACATCAGACAATGCTGATGAGTATGTTTATGACAATCAACAAAACTTCTCATTTTCTATCACCAACGATGCTTATTCGAGAGGTAGATACGATGTGACCACTGGGAATCCCGTTATCACAGGTTATTCCAGAATTAATTCTACAACTACTCCATGGACTTGGGGACCAATGTTTTATGTGAAGAAAGGTGGGTATCAGTTCAAGGAATTGAGGTTTGCTCTGATGGATCAAGATACGTCTCAACATGCGTTTCCAAATGGATTTATTGATGCTTATGTTTTCAAATGGAAAGATCTTAATGGAGATAAATTCATTCAAGGTGGAGAGTTATCCATAAAGGGTGCTGCACTTCACGAGTTTCAAGGATTAGATTCTCCGAAGAAGATTATCAGAGTTAACATTGGTGATCCAAATGATGGCCAGCCTATGACCATAGTTTCTGAAGATACTTCACATTATTGGGTAGCTTTTAACTTAGGATTAGAATTTAGATTGAGTGTTGATGGAAATTCTAACTATTACACCAGAGCTTTTGCTGCAGAACACGGCACAACACCTTCTTTCGATTACTGGGCTCCTGGTATATTGAAAGCTAAGGGCGACATCAGCCTTATTGCAAACGATGACACTATTCGGGCAATTCCTTATGGTCCACCAACACAGTTTACAACTCAGATTGATTCTGCTGACTTTACACAACAGGAAGCAATACCTGCAGTAGCATTAATAATGGGTATGTGGCCAGTTTCTGTTAAGAACACATCTGCTAATAATGAGCGTTTTTTGACTGTTTATCCTAATCCTGCAACTGATGTATTATACGCGTCACTTGATTTAGAGAAGGAATCGAACGTATACATTAAGGTTATGGATGAGCTGGGACGTCAAATTTCTTTAGAATCGAAAGGTAAAATTAAGTCCGGCAAGATACCTGTAGATATATCAAATCTAACTCCAGGAAGATATTATCTGTCGGTTATAGCTAACGACAAACTTCTCGTGAGACCTTTTGTGAAGATTAAGTAGCAGTGTTTATATGCTTTAAGAAGCCGTCAGAAATGACGGCTTTTTTATTTTGTTTTCAAAGGTTATTTTTGTTTGATGTTTTTGAATTATGATGTAATTGTCGTGGGTGGTGGTCATGCCGGCTGTGAAGCTGCATCTGCAGCCGCCAAGATGGGATCAAGCGTTCTGCTAATAACAATGAATATGCAGGCAATTGCCCAAATGAGTTGCAATCCTGCGATGGGCGGAATTGCAAAGGGTCAGATTGTTAGAGAGATTGATGCGTTGGGTGGAATATCAGGGATTGTATCAGATGAAAGCATGATTCAGTTTAGAATGCTAAATAAATCGAAGGGGCCCGGAATGTGGAGTCCCCGCTGTCAAAGTGATAAAGAACTATTTGCAAAAAAATGGCGTGAATATATTGAAATGTCCACAGTGGATATTTGGCAAGATACAGTTCGAGAAATAATAGTTTCACGTGGAACAATCTCAGGAGTTAAAACAAATTTAGGACATACGATTAATGCCTCCTCGGTTGTATTAACAAATGGTACGTTCTTAAATGGTACTATTCACATCGGTGAGCGGCAACTATCGGGTGGAAGGATGGGTGAAAAAAATGCGACGGGTCTTACAGAACAACTCGTATCCTTAGGTTTTGAATCTGCGAGGCTAAAGACTGGAACCCCTCCAAGAATTGATGGGAGATCACTGGATTATTGTAAAATGGAAATTCAATTAGGAGATGAGGATATCGTTGGATTCTCTTATTTACCTGTAAAAAAAATCTCGCCGGAACAACAGAGGAATTGCTGGGTAGCTTACACTAATGAAGAAGTTCACGCTTTGCTAAAAGAAGGTTTTGAACAGTCACCAATGTATCAAGGGAGAATTAAGGGACAAGGTCCCCGATATTGTCCTAGTATAGAAGATAAGATTACGCGGTTTGCTGAAAAAGAAAGACATCAATTATTTGTAGAGCCAGAAGGCTGGAATACCGTAGAGATTTATGTAAATGGATTTAGTACTTCACTTCCTCAGGATGTACAATTTAAGGCATTAAGGAAAGTACCAGGATTTGAAAATTGTAAGTTTTTTCGCCCAGGGTATGCTATAGAATACGACTATTTCCCACCAACTCAATTAACCCTGACTTTAGAAACCAAAACTATCAAGAATCTATTTCTGGCAGGCCAGATAAATGGAACGACAGGATATGAAGAAGCTGCATGTCAAGGCTTGATGGCAGGAATTAACGCACATCAGGCTGTTCACGAAAAAGGGCCTTTCATATTGAAAAGAAGCGAGGCATATATAGGGGTTCTGATAGATGATTTAGTTAATAAAGGAACTGATGAACCGTATAGAATGTTTACAAGCAGAGCAGAGTTTAGAACGTTGCTAAGACAGGATAATGCGGATATAAGGCTCACCGAATTAGGTTATAAAATAGGATTAGCATCAGAGGAACGGTATAAAACTATGAAGGCAAAAGAAGATAAGATCGATTTAGTAAAAGAGATTTTATCTAGTACTTCCATTGAGCCTGATGTAATAAATAATTTTTTGGTAGCAAACAATTCACGTCCGATAACCGAACGCATGAAAGCCACGAAGCTTTTACTTAGACCCGAATTGACAATTGAACTATTGTTAGATGCTGTCCCTCAATTGAGAGAGGAAATGAAAGAGATTAATAAAAGGGTATTGGAACAAGTTGAAATACAAATCAAATACGATGTTTATATTGAAAAAGAGAAAGAGCTAGTAAAAAAAATGTCAACTTTAGAAGAGTTAGCAATACCCGATCATTTTTCTTATAGCAAATTGCAGTCTATTAGCATTGAAGCAAGACAGAAATTGGAGAAAATACGTCCAGCAACACTTGGACAAGCAAGCAGGATAAGTGGCGTAAATCCCAGCGATATTCAAGTACTTATGGTTTATATGGGTAGATAAAAAGATTGAAACGCTATGGATAGGGAGGCTGCCATCTGGCACTATTGCAATTACCAAGAAAGAAGCCACAAAGAGGTGCGGAATAAACTGTACGAGATTGGTTGTATAAAGTCAGAAGTGGAGGACTTAATCGTAAAGTTGATAGAAGCAGACCTTTTAAATGAAGAGCGTTACGCACGGGCTATAGCACGAGGGAAATTTAGAATGAAGCAGTGGGGTAGAAATAAGATTATTCAAACACTAAAGCTACAGGGCGTATCCTCATACTGCATTACAAAAGCGCTCACAGAAATTGATCAGGTGGAATATGCCAATGTTCTAAAAAAGTTAGGAGAGAAAAAATGGCAGGAACTGAGATCAGAAAGAAGCCACCTCAACAAAAAGGGGAAATTTATTAGGTACCTTCTCCAAAAAGGATATGAAACCGATTTAATCAATGATTTCTACAAAGAAATTTCTACGAGCCATTGATGTACGCGAGTAGTAGTTTGCCTATATTTACATTAAACAGCCCTCACATGGTACAACAGGTAACAGAAGGCGTTAGCGTAACCGTTGAAACATACTATCAGCCAGCGCAGTCAAATCCAATAGGTTCGGAGTTTCTTTTTGCATATAAAATAATCATTGAAAACCTCGGAACTGTTCCGGTAAAATTGCTTAGACGGCACTGGCATATTGTGGAGAGCAATGGACTTTACCGAGAAGTAGAAGGAGAAGGAGTGGTAGGGCAACAGCCAATTATAGAACCTGGAAGCAACTATCAATATACCTCTGCTGCTAATCTAAGAAGCGATATAGGAAAGATGTACGGATCTTACCAAATGGAAAACCTTTACAATAAACGTCTCCTAACCATATCCATACCAGAGTTTCAGCTAATAGCTCCTTTCAAATTCAATTAACTGTTGCCCATCTATAGTTGCATTCTAATAGCGTCCAACTGTTTCCGCAACTTTATCAACGATTCTTTAAGGTTTAAAGTCTTAGCGTAAGATTTCTTTTCTTCCTTTAGTTTCGATTTTGCGCCAGCCAGTGTGTATCCTCTTTCTTTCACCAGATGGTAAATAGACCGCAGTTCATAAATATCTTCTGCATTATAAAGCCTATCCCCTTTCTTAGTAGTACGAACCTTTAACTTGAATTCATTTGTCCAAAACCGAATGTGCGATGTATTTATATTAAACAAGCCAGCCACCTCACCTATAGTATAATATTGCTTTTCCGGTGTCCATCCATCAAGTATGTGACAGGTAGTATGATGTGCTACCGATCTATTAGTTCCAGCCTGGGATGATACACTCTTCTTAACCCTTGGCTTTTTTACCCCCGGTTCCAGTTCAATTACATCACCAAATAAACTTAGTTGCCTCATACACACCCAAAATAACAATCATTTACTGCTATTACAACACCACCCTCACACCATAATCCATAATTTTGCCCCCATGCAACTCTCCGCACTTTACCAACGCGCACTCGCATTCGACTTTCTTACCCCCGACGAAGGCGTTTACCTCTTTCACCACGCCCCACTTACCGACCTTATCTACATTGCCAACGAACTACGCAAAATACAAGTACCACACGGCAAGGTTACATGGATCATAGACCGCAATATGAACACCACAAACGTATGTGTAGCCAACTGCAAATTCTGCAACTTCTACCGCATACCCGGCCACCCCGAAAGCTACGTTACCGACCTCGATACCTACCGCGAAAAAATTGAAGAAACATTCCGGTACGGCGGCGAGCAACTACTACTACAAGGCGGCCACAACCCCAATCTCGGACTCGACTACTACACCGCACTCTTTCGCCAGCTAAAGGAAATGTACCCAAACCTAAAACTCCACGCCCTTGGCCCACCCGAAATAGCACACATCTGCAAAGTATCAAACGTATCTCACCACCGGGCACTCACCGCCCTCAAACAAGCAGGCATGGACAGCATGCCCGGCCCCGGCGCCGAAATACTCAACGACCGCGTGCGCCGCCTCATCTCCAAAGGAAAATGCGGCGCCCAGGAATGGCTCGACATTATGCACCAGGCACACAACGTAGGCCTCACCACCACCGCCACCATGATGTTTGGACACGTAGAAACCATCTACGAACGCTTTGAGCACCTCGCCAAAATACGCGACACACAAGCCCGCAAACCCATCAACGCAAAAGGCTTTATAGCATTCATACCATGGACATTTCAAGATGTTGATACCCTACTACAACGCATACGCCGCGCCAGCAACCACACCACCCCCGAAGAATACATACGCATCATAGCCCTAAGCCGCATAATGCTCCCCAACATCAAAAACATACAAGCAAGCTGGCTAACCGTAGGTAAAACCATAGCCCAAATATGCCTCCACGCCGGTGCCAACGACTTCGGCTCCATAATGATAGAAGAAAACGTAGTAAGCGCAGCCGGCGCCCCCCACCGCTTCACCGCCAGCGGCATACAGCAAGCCATAAACCAGGCCGGCTTCCCCGCCCAGCTACGCAACCAGCAATACGAATTTCGCCCCATGCCCCAAGCAATGGAAGAGCAGGTAATTAACTATTAATGAAACTTTTTTTGGGTCCCAGCGCCGCTGCTACTATTGGGCTTCAGGGGCGATAGCACCGTTCATGGCCTTTGCTACTATAAAGCTTTTCCCCCACCGCCCCACCCCTGTCGGGTGGAAACACCCGACAGCACGAGTA
>ENA-UOUJ01000410-UOUJ01000410.1-activated-sludge-metagenome-genome-assembly--contig:-NODE-410-length-31055-cov-5.188581_pt1 | contig 31055 bp, 24 predicted proteins | sample MGYA00249839_ERZ747224 | MGnify/ENA primary metagenome ERZ747224 (study PRJEB28782, sample SAMN03220277) | activated sludge metagenome | biome: wastewater; feature: sewage sludge; material... | reverse complement strand
GACACTTGTCGTCGGCACCTCTCTCTCCGCTGAAAAAAAATCTTGCCCCTAATTGGGGCATTTTTTTACAACCAAGTTTTTTGACAAGCAATAGATGGAGTTAGTTCGAATCTTCCGACGAAGCGAAGCTTGTCGGAATGCCGACACTTGTCGTCGGCACCTCTCTCTCCGCTGAAAAAAAATCTTGCCCCTAATTGAGGCATTTTTTATGACGTACTACGTATATATCATATTTGCCGGGCAATTTGACAAATTCTATATTGGACAAACATCGGATTTAAACAATAGACTACTCTTACACAATTCCAGAAAAGTGCCGTCCACTGCTCCGTTTGTACCATGGGAACTGGTAGGGGTCATTAAAAAACAATCCAGAGCAGAAGCTATGGCACTAGAGAAAAAGTTGAAAAACCTTAACAGGCAAAGACTTAAGATTTTTATTGAAAAGTATCTAAAATAATCTGTTCGATTCTTCCGACGAAGCGAAGCTTGTCGGAATGCCGACACTTGTCGTCGGCACCTCTCTCTCCGCTGAAAAAAAAATCTTGCCCCTAATTGGGGCATTTTTTTACAACCAAGCTTTTTGACATGCAATGGATGGAGTTAGTTCGAATCTTCCGACCTTAGCAGCATTACGATAAAGGCATCAGCAACATGATTAGAAATACAATACTAACAATTACTCTATATCTTTTTACGAATGGACTTTTTGGACAAGACTTCAAAAAACAAATTGTTACATCAGACATAGATAATTTCTGGAATACCTACGACCGAATCATACAATCTTCAGACAGTTTAGAAAGGATTAAACTAATTAACGAGTTATATATCGATAAAGGAACAGAAGGTTTAAAAGGTTTAATATCTGTAAGGCGTTATCAGAATTATGAATTTGTTCAAAACATTTTGAATTATCCAAAATTTTGGAATTCTATCAGAGGGAATTCAGCGTATCTATTGAAGGATACGAAGGAAATTGAGAAATACCTCAGGCAGCTGAAAGAAATCTATCCCGAACTTAAACCAGCCAACATTTATTTTTCCATAGGTGCTTTTAGAAGCGGAGGAACGTATGAAGGCAATAAAGTTCTTTTTGGTGCTGAGTATATTCTCGCCCAAAAGAATACCATTTTAGAAGAACTTCCCGAAAGGATTCAAAAAGCTATAAAGGAATATGCTCCCTATGATATCCCTCGTATCGCAATACACGAATATATTCATACTCAACAAAAAGGTTGGGAAAATCAAAGCATAATTCATCGTTGTGTTGCTGAAGGTGTTGCCGAATTTGTTTCAACTCTTATTACAAAAAAACCTTTATCTCCCCCTATACGTTTTGGGAAACAGCATACTGAAAGGGTTTTAGAAAGATATATGGTGGAGATTTTCAGAGATGATGACACTGGGAACTGGCTATGGAGTGAAAACCAGAACGAATTAAAAGAGAATGATTTGGGATATTATATTGGATATGAAATTTGCGAAAGATATTATAACAATGCCACGGATAAGAAGAAAGCAATTAAAGAATTGATAGAACTTGATTATGGAAATGAAGTAGCATTTGCAAAGTTGATTGATGGCACAAACTTTTTACCAATGACATGGAAAGAAATTGGGAATAAATATGAATCGATGCGACCCACAGTAAATAAAATAGTTGAATTTAAAAACGGAAGTAATCGTGTATCTCCCAAACTCAAACTAATTACAGTAGAATTTTCTGATCCAATGAGTGATTGCTGTAGAAGCATTGATTTGGATCAAGCAAATGAAGTAGAACCTTTAGTTGTAAAAAAGTATATTGGTTGGTCTGATGACAAAAAGCGGTATACTATTGAAGTTGAAGACCTTAAACCAAATACAACTTACGGATTGGTGATTTCAAATTTTTCAAAAGAAGATGGAGGTAATAGATTAGCTCCATATACGATTCGTTTTAAAACTAAATGATAGAAGTACTACCTTAAACCATGACCATCAAACCTCTAAGTTCCACTTCCTTCCATCCCCTTTATACAGCATTCAACCACGCCTTTGCCGATTATGAAATGCAACTTCAACCAGATGAACTAAAATCAATGCTGATACGGCGTGGATTCGATGCCGATCTATCCTTTGCCGCTTTTGAAGACGAACATATCGTTTCATTCACATTCAATGGTATCGGGAATTACAATGGATTGAAAACGGCGTACGATACAGGCACAGGCACTTTGAAGGCGTTTCGTGGACAAGGATTAGCGAAAAAAATATTTGAATACTCTATTCCGTATCTAAAAGAATCAGGTATCCGCCATTATTTACTGGAAGTGTTACAACACAATACGAGCGCCGTTTCGGTTTATCGTAATGTAGGATTCCTGGTTAGTCGTGAGTTCAATTATTTCGTATGGAACAACAATCAAATCAACCACAACATCAAACCGCTTGAATCTAACTATTATATTCAGTTGTTTGATACAGATCTTTATCCATCATTAGCAAATTTTTGGGATTTCCAACCTTCGTGGCAGAATAGTTTTGACTCTATTCTAAGAGCAAAAGAAAAGTTTATTCATTTAGGTGTATTTAGTCAGGACGCACTTGAAGGCTATTGCATATTTGAACCCCTATCTGGCGATATCACCCAACTGGCCGTACACAAAAATCAACGAAGAAAAGGCATTGGTTCCAGATTATTGTATGAGGTAAGTAAGTTGAATACCCATGCAAAGACAAAAATCATTAATGCGGAGGTTCATTGCAATTCCATCACCGGGTTCCTGAAATCGAAAAACATTGAGGTGTCCGGAAAGCAGTTTGAAATGATTAAAGAAATATAAGTTCGGTTGTGCATGAATGCATCATTAGTATTTATCGCTAAAACGAAAATCATTTCTATAGTATAATATGTTGCAATCAACCTTTTTGAATCAAATTCCGGTTGATAAAATATAATGCGGAAACGATGACTCCAAAGATGAGCGTTCCTATCATTTCATTTCCTGGTAGATGCGACAAAAAATACAGGATGACGGCCACTGAAACGACCGGTATCATCAAACCACCGGGCACCTGAAATTCTTCTGCGGTAGTTTTTTGAGTGTATCGAAGTTTGATAACCGCCAACACTACGCCTAAATACAGCAACAATCCGGTTGAGGTGGATATCACTGCCAACTGTTCAAAATTGCCCGCCACGGCTACACACAAACCAATGATTGAGTACATCATAATGGCCGTGTAGGGTGTTTTGTACTTTTTATGAATCCGTGAAAAATAAGGTACGGGAATTACCTTATCGCGTGAGAGCGCATACAACACCCTGGGCACGTTCAATATTTGACCGGATAAATTTCCGAACATCGACAACGCGGCTCCCACAATCAAAATAATAAATCCCGGCTTACCCATGATACGCCGGGCGGTTTCAGCCAAAGGAGCTGAAGTGTGATTTTTTAATTCTTCACCCAATACACCCTGAGCTACCGTTTGAACCATCACATATACGGCCAGTACAGTAAGTATACCGATGAGTATGGCTTGCGGAAATGTTTTCTTGGGACGCAGCACCTCACCTCCTACTGTGACTGCTGACTCTGCGCCTAAAAAAGCAAAGAATAAAATAAGAGAGGTTGCTCCCAGTGCTTCTATCCCGGGGAATGTTTGAAAATTAAAGTTATCATAAGATACTTCACTCCAACCCAATACAATGATTAGGAACAGGGGCGTTAATTTGAATAGCACAAACATTTTCACCAACCCAATCCCTTGCTTTATTCCCAGTACATTCGCGTAGGCCAATCCGCCAAACACCAACAATAAAAATAAAATCCGAGCATACGATTCCTGAAAGACAGGCAGGTACACTCCAAGAATGTTCACCAATGCGTTAGATACAGCCGCCACAGAAAGTATTGACGCCACTACACTGAATACACCGGCTAAAAATCCCGCAAACGGACCAAAAGCTGTTTCAATATAGGTGTACGGTCCACCGGTTTTATTAATTTTACTTCCCGCCTCTGCAAAACACAGCATAATGCAGGTAATTAAAACCCCACAAAACAGGTAGGCATATATGGCCGAAGAGCCCATACCTGCGGCCACTATAGCAGGCAAGACAAAAATACCTGACCCAATAATGATGTTTACAATGTTTGCGGATAATCCAAACACGCCTACACTTCGTATCAGTTGTTCGTCTTGCTTAGGCTTCATGTAGTGCATTGACAGATATGCTTATACGGTGAAAATCTTGTATTGCAGAACCAACAAATGGGTGCTTCACTCAAACGCATTTTAAAATGGAACAAACAAATCATTCAGTCTCGTATCATTATTGCACAAAATACACTTTTTTAATTTTTCCATCTTCAATGTGATACATCGCTATGGCATTGAACGTGTTTACGAATACGCGTTCCCGTTCCTGGTCTATTATTATATTTCATTGTTGTACCCTTCCTAACAGTTCACAATGCAGATTGGTTACATTTGTAAACATATCGGTATACTGTAAACCCATGGTTTGCTTACCCTTATACAATAATTTATCGGGAAATTCAAATACCTCCACTTCATCATGATAAGGCTTCAGAAAAGCATCAATATCTTTGGTGTTATAAGCGTTCAATTGTTGTTGCACCAAATTATCCGGCAGAACAAATACCAATGTTTCCGGTTTAAATAGGATACCCTGATTGATAACGTATTCAATCTTCGTGACATTTTCTGTAGCCTCCACGGGATTGGCATTGAGCAGAATCAGGTTGGATTTTACCCGTGCTGACGGTGCCGAATTCGGATTCTTTGTTCATGGCTCTGGCACCATGAAGGGTGGAGGCCGATACTTAGTTCTTCACAATAATTCGTATCTTTCAGGATTAAAGATTTCATCCATATTAAAACCCATTTATGAAATTTCGGATTATAGCAGGCGGCCTCATCCTTGCGGCTGCATGGTGCATTTCAGCATGTAATGACGCACCCAGAAATCAAAATGCCATGGAAGATCAACACAAGCATGAATCGCACGACCACATGGAATCCACAGGAGATAAAGATGCGTTCAGTGGTATTGAATTTGCATCAGCGTATGATACCATTTGCGGCATGCCATTGAAAGCAGGCATCGCAGACACCTTGATGGTGGATGGAAAAATATATGGATTTTGCGCAACGGAGTGTAAGGACTCCTTCAAAAGTATGTTGGCTGAGAAGAAGTAATAATTGTATCCCAACAATTAACTTCTATACCAACTTCTCATTGATGGCTTTACTCACTGCTTCAATCTGTGAGCGTACCTGCAATTTTTCGTAAATCCTTTTGATATGGGTTCGAACGGTGTCAATACTGATATCCAGTTCGGCCCCAATCATTTTAAAACTATTTCCCTGTGCCAGCAATTGTAAAGTCTCCTTTTCGCGGGCTGTTAAATGATAGGCATTTGCCGGTGCCTGCTGATGCATACTGCTGATGATCATGCGGGCAACCGACGGACTCATAGGCGCTCCTCCCGACAAAACTTCATGAATCGAATCAATTAATTTATCACTAACATATTTCTTCAGTAAATACCCGTTGGCTCCTGCGGCCATGGCATTCAACACATGCACATTGTCATCAAAAACGGTCAGCATAATAATCTGTGTTGTTGAATCTAAAACACGGATTTTTTTGACTGCTTCCACTCCTGTGGTACCGGGCATATCAATATCCATCAACACTACATCGGGCTTATCATTTTTAATAGCTTCCACCGCATTTTCGGCATTGGAATATTGGCTTACAACTACAAACTCACCGGATAATTCCAGGAGATTCAACAAACTGGCCCGCAGGGAATCATTGTCTTCAAATACGGTTATGAGAATAGGTGCTGGCATGTATCAATAGATGCAATTTAATATCAAAACAGGTTGCATATGTCACCTTATGATGTGATACGCTTCATCAATTCAACCATCGTACCCTTACCGTTCGCCGGAACAATCCGCAAAGTAGCCGATATTTCGTCGGCTCTGGTTTGCATATTTCTCAACCCATTGCCGGAAAATGAAGGATTCATGCGGAATCCGACACCGTTATCGGTAACCCTCAAAATAATTTCCTGCTCACTTACCAGTAACTCAATATCAATTTGGGTGGCGCGACTGTATTTCACTGCATTGTGCAATGCTTCTTTAAAAATCAGGTATAAATCTTTGCGTTCCTCCAGATTCAGCAAGGTAGTATCTGTAATTTCCGTTGTAATAAAATTTGCTTTGATGCCTGCCGGTTCAAGCAGTTCAGCAGCAAATTCTTTCATGCGGGAGAGTAATTTATCGATGCTGTCGTTGGATGGATTAATTGCCCATACAATATCACTCATATTTTCCATCATATCCGATGAATGCGATTTAATCTTATCTAAATAAGATTCCATTGTTTGTATGTCGTTGGTTTTTGTCATCGCCACTTTACTCAGGATATTGATACTGGTTAACACTGAACCCATTTCATCATGCAAATCCCTTGCAATTTTTGAACGCAACCTCTCTTCCGTCATGAATTTAGAAATACGTTCCGCACATATTGCTGCAATTTTTTTAAGCATGCGCATATCCCTGCGTTTGTAATAATTTTTTTGTGGATGTTCCGAATCGATTACTCCAAACACTTTTCCATCAATTTTAATAGGCACCGTTATTTCTGACAACCGAATGGCATCATCCACCACATACCGTTTATCCTTAAAGGTGTTGGATATTCGCTCTGCTTTACCTGTAGCTCCTACCGACCCAACAACGCCTACTCCGAGGGGCAATTCAATCTGATTGAATATTTCACGTACCTGTTTCGGATTTTTAGGCCCGGCAGCTGACCGTTGTACTAATACCTTTCGTTTTTCATCATGTTGATACACCACACAATCCGGATAGCCTAACCACTTCACACAGTTCGAAGCCACATCCCAGAATATATCTTCCACACTGTTTTTACCATACAATGAGGTGGCAAATTGATTCAATATCCTTTCATCCCGAATACGGTTCTGTAAATGATGAATCACACGCCATACAATCCATAGCACACATACTGCAACCAGTAACTTAAACCACCACGTGTCGTAGAATGGGGGTTGCACATAAAACACAACCGGCTCACTGCGGGCCATTTCTACACCGTTTACATCTGTAGCCCGAATCTGAAATGAATAATGTCCCTTAGGAAGATTTTGATATTCCGCAATCAGCAATGGATTGGCCTGAATCCAATCTTTATCCAGCCCTTCCATCTTGTACTGATACAGAACGGGTGTTGCTCCGTAATACAATCCTGCAAAATGTATAGATAATCTTTTGTGATCTAACGATAGTTGAAAATAACCTTCATCCTTCATTTCAATGGTGCCCGATTCTGCGAAAACCTCATCGGCTACAATTTTAAAACCTTCTATTGGGTATTGTGGTTCGTGATTATAAAATAACAACCCTCCTGCAACAGGTACAATCAACTCATTTTCTTGTACATCATAAAACATTCGATGCGGCACTTCAGCAAATGAACCAAAAGATGAGAAAGCCGACAGATAGGGAATTACCTGTTCCGTTTGGGGCTTTGTGATGTCGATGTACGAAACCCCTTTTCTGGACAATAGATACAACATGTTTCCCTTGCCTTTTTTCAAGGCGAGATATTCATTGTACCGATAACCGTTCATCATATCAAACGGCTGAAAAAACTTTAAACGTTCACTGTAAGTAAACACTCCACCGGCATGGGTTGCAGCCCACATGTTTCCCTGATGATCCGTTTCAAGATCATTGACAAGGTTTAATGGTTTGTACAATGTATGCTTCAAGCTCTCAGAAAACACCTCCATTGAATTATTTTGTACGTGATACCGATACAAATCACTTCCATAAGTAGCCACCCACATCCATTGGCCGCTTATATCCCTTTCCAGCGCAGTCGCTCCTCTTAACAAAAAAGTATCTGTGGATGTAATGATTCGTTTAAAAGCCTTATCGCGTGCATCATAATAAAAAACACCTTCACCAAAGGTAGAGAACCAGATATTCCCGGAAGCGTCCTGCAGCACATCGGTAAACTGCACTCCCGAAATATCGAATGGTGTAGGAAATGGCTTAAATGTACCGGAAGTGGTATGATAACGGTAAACCGCAGACGAAGTAAGTAACCAGATATCCCCTGCCACCTTTTTAATTAAATTACATTCAGGCAATCGTTTACCGGATGCATCTGTTTGAATTGGTTGAATGCGACCTGTTTTTTTATCTATCATAAATACACCGGCCGGATTTCTACAGGTAACAAAATAAAATTCAGTGGCATCATCATACCACACACTGGTCATCCGATTAACGCCATCTTTATCGGATGCCGGTGTAAGTGGAACAAAGCGCAACGACTGATCACGGGAATCTATCAAACTAAAACCATTGGGTGTACCAATCCAGATCATTTTTTGATCATCTGTATACACCCTATGTACACCACCGGGAGGAATGGAAAAGTCCAGGCCGGGAACATGATGCATCCGTACCGGAGTCCGATTCCCATATCGTATGATGCCGCCGGCAGAAGCCAGCCAATGCTCATGGGTTTCTAATGCATTGAAATGCGTCGAAGGATAAGGTTCTGATTCTGGTTGATGCACATTAAACGTGCCGCTATCCAATCCATACTCCCAAAGACTTCCCTCTTCTGTAACCAGCAAAACTTTTCGGCGAATGGAATCATATTGCATGTCAGAAAGCTGATCATTGTACGCTGCCCCCAGATACGTAAATTGTTTGGTACGGATGTTCAACATCACCAATCCCTTATTGGTTCCCAGCCAACAGGTATCACTATTGGATTGTACAAACCTGAGGATGGAATGATAACCTTTCGGTGTCCGAATTCCGCTGATGGTTTTTACGAACCCCGGCCAATCGTATAAATCAAATTGATTCTTTGTGTAATCCAATGAAGCAAAAGAGAAAACATCTGATGCAATCCATAATTTTCCATTTTTATCCAATTCGATATCCCAAACCAAATTATTGGGCAATGTATTTTGTTTGTTCTGATTGTCGGGCATCCAGGTAGTCCATTTTCCGGTTGCATGATCAAGCCGGTTGAGTCCGTTCATAGTAGCAACCCAAATATTCCCTGCACTATCACCGGTTATATCGTTGATGATTTCATTTGAAATGGATTGCTTGCTGGTTGGTTTATATACTTTAAAAGAATGACCGTCATACCGGTTTAATCCGTTGCGTGTTCCAATCCATACATAACCATGAACATCTTTATAAAAACAGGTCACCCGATTATCACTCAGTCCATGTTGTTCCGTATAGGTGCGCACATAACGGTAAGATTGTGCAGATGCTGTATGAAAATGCAACATTCCTCCCAGGGCCAAAAAAAAGAAAACTACATTGAATTTCAATTGTACCGGTTGTTTTACCAAATATACTGGTTAAAGGATGGAATCAGAATAGCATAGGTTTGAAGGCTTAAAAAATTAAATCATACTTTTTTGTCTTATTTTAATGTTTGTTGTATTTTTGTCTTGAAAAATTACCGGAATGTTATCAAAAACCTGTGAATATGCGTTGCGTGCCATGATATATGTTGCACAACATTCCAACGAGCAGCGCATGGTGAGCATTAAGGAAATTGCGGCCAACATTGATTCTCCGGAATTGTTTATAGGTAAGATTCTTCAATCGTTGAGCAAAAAAGGGTTTTTACAATCCAGCAAAGGGAGAAACGGTGGTTTTTACCTCACGGAGAAGGAAGCCCGAAACTCTCTGGCAGACATTGTACTGGCAGTAGACGGCGACAAAATTTTTACCGGATGTGGCGTGGGTTTACACTATTGTTCCGAAAAACACCCCTGTCCTATCCATCATGAATATAAAAAAACCAGAAAAGAAGTGTACAGAATATATAAACAAGCTACGTTGGAACATTTTAGAGACATGACGGTGCAATCGGATGCATACCTGAAAAGACAGTAGTTTTTTTTGAAATAAAATAAGACATTTTAGTATGATTTTAATCATTATTTAATCCCATAAAAAAAGAGACATGATACTCATTGAAGAATTGATCGTAACACAAATTGAACCCAAGCTCAAACATCCAACCATTTTCAAACATTTTGATGCGCTGGAGAACGGCGAAGGATTTGTTATCAATAACGACCACGACCCCAAACCTTTGTATTACCAGTTATTGGGTGAAAGAGGAAATACTTTTAGTTGGAAATACCTGGAGGAAGGACCGAATACATGGCGCGTCAGAATCAGTAAAAACCAGGAAGCAGGCCATGGTGAAACCGTGGGAGAAATAGTAGCGAAAGATATCCGAAAGGCAGAAGTTTTTAAAAAGATGGGGATTGATTTTTGTTGTGGTGGTAACAAAACATTGAAAGAGGCCGGTGAAGCAGCCGGGATTTCTGAGGCGGAAATCAATGCAGCACTGGAACGTGTAGACGAAGTGGTGACACATCCTGCACAAGATATGACAAAGTGGTCGCCGAACCTGTTGGCAGATTACATTGTTGAAACACATCACCGTTTTGTAAAGGAACAATCTCCAATATTGATGTCGCTCGCTGAAAAAGTTGCAGCCCATCATGAACATCAACACCCGGAGCTAAAACGACTGGTGCAGGGAGTCAGACATTTTCTGGAGGAGTTACAATTACACTTAGTAAAAGAAGAAGAAATTTTATTCCCGGCTATCAAAGAATTGAATTTACTAAGTGAAGGACCTAATACTTCACCGGAAGATGCACATGCCATTCAAAAAGTTATAAACCTCATGGTACGTGAACATGAAGTGGCCGGTGAGGACCTGCAATATTTCAGAAAACTCACAAATCATTACACATTACCGGAAGATGCCTGCAACAGCTATGCATATCTCTTTAATAAAATGGAGGCTTTTGAAAATGATTTGCACATGCACATACACTTAGAGAATAACATTTTGTTTTCCAAAGTTTCTGCACTTATAAAACAGTAAATGATCAACCCATGAGCATGAAAATTTCTGCAGATACACGCCTGAGCACGATACTCCGTCATCATCGAGATGCAGTTGAGGTTATTTCGGGTATCTCAATCCATTTCAGGAAATTACACAATCCAATCCTTCGAAAATGGATGGCGCCCAGGGTAAATCTGGCACAGGCCGCAAAAATTGGCGGATGCTCATTGAATGATTTTAAAAAGGCATTAGAACCCTTGGGGTTTGAATTTGAAATGAATCAACCAACATCTTCCAGTGAAAAAATGGAACCGATACCGGAATGGTACAAACAACTAAACCGGGAAAGCATAGTGCCATATGATGTTCGTGAAGAGTTGTCGCAGGGAAAAGACCCGCTTCCCAATATCCTTTTACAACTTGAAGTATTGCCTGTAGGTCAAACACTTTGTATCATTAATTCTTTCAAGCCTGAACCGCTCATTGCCTTGCTTGAAAAGAACAACAGAGGGGTTTGTTACACCGAAGCAATACATCCGTTTGAATTTCACACCTATATACGGAAACCTGAAACGGCCAGCAAAACAACCACAGTACACCTGCAATACAATATGGTTAAAGGTGATATTTTTCAGCAAGCATTAATGGCGGTACCTGCCCACAAATTAACAACGCTTGATGTGCGGCACCTTGAAATGCCCTTACCCATGCAACAGATTCTGGCAGCCGTACAAAACATGCAAAGAGAGGAAGTGCTGTATGTATTACATAAACGTATACCTATTCATTTGCTGGAAGCCATGGACACCACTCCCTTGATTGTAACGATTGTACAGCACAGCGAAACAGATGTTCAACTTTTAATTCAACATAAATAACCATGTACAAATGTATTCGCCGGCACCATCCACTCCTTTAAAATATGTACTTCCGTTTTACCTAACGGGTGCGTTGGCCTTCTTAATTTTAACCGTCATGATGTATCAGAGTGCGGATGCTTTTACGGGCCACTATTTCAATCCGCACCTGCTCTCTATGGTACATACCGCTGCATTGGGATGGGGCACTATGGTAATTTTCGGAGCATTGTATCAGTTACTACCGGTATTGAGTGAACGAAAACTATTTATCTATCCACTCAGCATTTTCTCCTGGTACACCTTAACTACCGGCACGGTATTGTTGGTATTTTCATTCAGGAATTTCACCACCGGATGGTTGATGATTACAGGTGGCACACTGATTACAATCGCGGTTATAACCTGCTGGATACAGGTTTGTGGAACGTATGGATCGTTCAACAAAAACATTCATGCTTTGTTCATCACCTCCTCTGTAACCTGGTTACTGATTACGGTACTCATCGGCCTCCTGCTGGCGATTCACCTGTACAACCCATTCTTTTCGCAGCATCATATAAACATACTTAAACTACATGCACATGCCGGTCTGGCTGGATGGTTTGTGCAACTCATCACGGGTGTCAGCAGTAAATTGGTTCCTATGTTTGTGGTAGGCCATTCCACCAAAACACACTTACTCACCCGGGCGTTCATTCTTCAAAACCTTTCCCTTACAGGATTTATGGTAGATGGATACTTTAATGAACCCGGGGTTCGGAGTATACTCTATGCCGTTATTATGCTGGCAGGTATTGCTTGTTGGCTGATGTTCCTCTATGACGCTGCAAGCAAAAGGCTAAGAAATAAAGTGGATATACCGGTAATGCATACACTTGTTTCAGTCATCTGTTTATTAGCCGCCGTGTGCACGATACCGTTCATTTATTTTGTGCAGGGAACCGCACCAGCCGTTCTTTACGGAACATTGTTGTTCATGGGATTTATTTCCGGAATCATTCTGGGGAAAACATTCAAAACCCTGCCGTTCATGATTTGGAATACACATTACAAAAAACAACTGAATGGCACATCTGGAATACTTCCGAAACATCTGTATAAATCTTCCTGGGTTAGCGTACAATTTGTATTGCTTATTGCCGCCATTGCATTGCTCGGGACAGGGATTGCCTTGTCGAACCTCCCTATCATTCAAATTGCCATGGTTGTTTGGATAGGAGTTGCTTCTATTTACTTACTCAATTTACTCGGCATGATCATGCTTCCAACTAAAGAAAAGTTTATTCAATCACCTTTATAACACAATACCATGAAACGTATTTCAATCCTGCTTATGCTTACACCATTTTTCATCGCATCGTGTCAACCACAGGAAAAAACTGCAGTGAACAATGACACACACGAAACGCATGCACATGAACACCCGACACCGACACCGGAAGTTGTCCAGGCTTTTCCCGTAGTTCAATTAAACAACGGACAAAAATGGAAAGCCAATGTTGAAACTACAGAAGGTATTAAAAAGATGGTAGGTATCATTAAAAACGGAATGGATTCAAAATCCACCCCACAGGCTATGTCTACCCCTTTGAACGAAGCATTTCAGGAAATCATCAAACAGTGTACGATGGAAGGAGAGGCACATAACCAACTACATCATTTCCTGAAACCGGTACAGGAACATCTGAAAACATTTTCCTCATCGGATGCCAGCATTGATTCCGTAGCCGCATTGGTGAATCACCTGGCTACGTATCATCAGTATTTTGAATAATGAAATCCCTGCATATGGAGCTTGAAATAACCGATCCACATTACAAGGAAAAATGCAACATGCTGCAGACGCTTTATTCCGTCATTGATCCTGAATTGATGGTTAATATAGTAGACCTGGGTTTGATTTACGACATACAGTTGCCGGATGACCAAACCATCCATATCACCATGACGCTTACCACACCTCATTGTCCGATGGGTGCCACCCTTCAGGAGATGGCTACCCGCGCTGTGCAGCAGTATGCTCCGGGTAAAACAGTGGAAACGCACATCACTTTTGATCCACCATGGAGTGCTGATTGTATGACGGAAGAGGGTAAACGACAGTTGAACGCTTCATTTTAAGTTAATTTTAGAAGGTAGTCAGATGGTTTCATTGCACAGGGTGTTGTTAACTTTGCATGAAACACGTCCCCATGAAAACAATTGTATCCGCTACCCTGCTGCTGTTATTTATTTTGCCTTCCTGTGCTCAGGTGTCATCCAAAAATGATATTGGTGTACAAAACACAACCACACTAACTTATACCGATACCGCCACGTTGGCCAACGGTTGTTTTTGGTGTACAGAAGCCATCTTCGAACAACTGAAAGGTGTAGTAAAAGTTACTTCCGGTTATATGGGTGGCCAAACTCCCAACCCTACGTACGAAACCGTGAGCAGTGGCACCACCGGTTATGCAGAGTGTCTTCAAATTATCTACGACACTACTATAATTTCCTACGATGAACTGCTGGAAGTTTTTTGGGAAACCCACGACCCAACAACGCTCAACCGCCAAGGAGCAGATGTAGGCACCCAATACCGCAGTGCTGTGTTCTACCACAACGCATCACAACAATCTAAAGCGATACATTATAAAAATGAATTAAACACATCCGGCGTTTATGCCAAGCCGGTAGTAACAGAAATTACAAAAGCTTCGAGGTTTTATCCTGCAGAAGATTATCATCAATCGTATTACAGAAACAACACCAACGCACCCTATTGCCGGGCGGTAATCACGCCTAAGATTGACAAATTCAGAAAAGTATTTAAATCTAAACTGAAGGAATAAATTATTCCGGCGATTCCTTGGGCCGGATAATCATTCTCAGTGCCTGATCTTTGGTAAAGTAAGATACCGTCCAGTTGTACATGGTTAGCACCCTGTTTCTATAGCTGATGAGGAAGAACAGGTGGATAAATAACCACATCATCCATGCGGCAAATCCGGTCATATTCCATTTCGGTTTGGGGATATCGGCGGTGGCTTTCATCCTGCCAATAATGGCCATGGAGCCTTTGTCGTAATAGCGGAAGGGCTTCTTCATGGGTTGATTTTTGAAAAACGCTTTCAGGTTGTGTGCCAGATTCTTTCCTTGTTGCAAAGCTACCTGTGCCACTTGCGGATGCCCGTTGGGGAACTTGGGATCCGACAACATCAGACAGGTATCTCCAATGGCAAAGATGTTCGTGGTTCCATCCACCAGTTGAAAAGGATTCACACGCATTCGTCTTCCGCGGTCAATGGAGGATTCCGGAATTCCATTGAAAATAGAAGATGTAACGCCTGCTGCCCAAACGAGAATTTTAGTTTCAATCACGGTTCCGTCAGACAGCATCACTTTGTCGTTATTGTAGTCTTTCACTTGTACATTCAACATCACTTCCACCCCCATTTTAGTCAGTGTTTCCCTGGTGTAATGCTGTGCTTTCTGACTCATGGGTGTGAGCAATACCGGAGCTGCATCAATTAAACAAATCCTGATGGCTGTTCCTTTAAACTCAGGATAATCTTTATGAAATACATTTTTCCGCATTTCAGCCAACATACCTGCTATCTCCACACCGGTGGGGCCGCCACCCGCAATGACGATGGTTTTGTAAGGATTTCGGGCCTCCGGGTCTGGAATGAGTGTGGCTTCTTCGATGCGCTGTAACATAGTGTTTCTAATTTCAATAGCATCGTCAATGGTTTTCATGTGGAGGGCATTCTTGCGAATCGACGCCATGCCAAAATCATTGCTCACCGTTCCGGTTGCCAGTACGAGGTAATCATAATCCAGCTCGCCATTCGACAAAATCACCCGGTTGTTATTCGCGTCTATCCGTTCCAGTGTACCCATGCGAAACCGGATGTTCTTTTGATGGGTAAACAATTTCCGGAATGGATAACTAATATTGGAGGGTTCCAGAAAGCCCGTGGCCACCTGATACAACAAGGGAGGGAAAAAATTATAGTTGTTCTTATCTACCAGTGTAATATCTACATCAGGTGTTTTACGTAAGGCTCTCGCCAGATTCACTCCTGCAAATCCTCCCCCGATGATAACCAGCTTTTTCATAAATAATTTTTAAACAAATGAGTAAAAAAGGTGTGGGAGGTTTATACTATGCAGTTAAACTGCCGCACTATTCTGTCTTTCCACCACCACCACCAGATTTTTTATATCCACCGTCATGGGCATTTGCCCTACCTGTACAATAGCTTTTTTTCCTTTAATTTCTTTTAACGTACCCACCACACGGCTCGATTTCAGCTTCACCAGATCACCGGCGTGCAACGTTTTTTCCACTTCCATAAATTTTTCGTTCAGATGCTTTTCTTTTTTACCAACCACAAACTTTTCTTTTTGGCCGAACAACAATGCTTGAATCATCTGCACAGCTTTCGTTTTATCTTCTGCACGACGCCACTCCACAACCATTGCTTTCAATTTCCGTTCCATATCTTTCAGATAAGCTAATCTATCTGATGAAATTGCATTTTGATGTTTCAATCGCTCCATTTCCTGCTGATGTTGTTCACGGGCTATCCACTTTTCCATTTCAGCTTTGAGGCGTGTATTTTCGCGAATCTGTTGTTGTAATTGTTCACGTTCCTTATCCATCCGTTGCAAATCTTGTTCGGTGCGGTTGAGTAACTGATCCAGACGGATATGTTCTTTTTCAGCAAGTGCTCGTGCCCTTTTAATCAGGCTCGGGTCTATCCCAATTCTTTCAGCAATAGAAAAGGTATAGGAACTACCGGGTTGGCCTACCTGTAGTTTATATAGCGGCAATAATTTTTTCTCATCAAATTGCATAGCGCCATTCACAATTCCTTTCACATGGTTGGCCATGATTTTAAGATTCAGATAATGTGTGGTCACCACGCCCATTGCATGTTTTTGTATCAGGGCCTCCAGAAATACTTCCGCAAAGGCTCCGCCTAATGCCGGGTCGCTGCCGGAGCCTAATTCATCAATGAAGAAAAGGGTTTTTCCGTTGGCATGTTCCGTGAAATGCTTCATGTTTTTCAACTGCGCAGAATACGTGCTCAGCTCAAACTCAATGCTCTGCGTATCGCCGATGTGAATAAAAATCTGTTTAAAGATGCCCATCACACTGTCAACCCCTACCGGCACCAGTAATCCGCTTTGCACCATCAATTGTAGCAAACCGATGGTTTTCAGGGTTACCGTTTTACCACCGGCATTGGGTCCGCTGATAACGAGTATACGGGATTGTTCATCGAGGCGGATGTTTAGCGGGATAACCGGTTTAGACAGTGATGCATTTTTTCTTAACAACAATGGATGCCGTGCATCTTTCAAATCAACCACTGCCCGGTCTTCAATAACGGGGGCGGTTCCCTGATATTCTATGGCCAGTTTGGCTTTTGCCTGAATAAAATCATACGTGCCGCACAGCTTGAGCCAATTTGCTAACGGTGTTGCATATACGCTCAACTCAGCTGTTAGCTTCTTTAGTAACCGCTGAATCTCTTTGCGTTCATCCCAACTCAATGAAAACAATTCATTGTTGAGAGAAGTTGTTTCTTCCGGTTCAATAAAAGACGTTCTGCGGCTGTCGCTCTCTCCATGCAATACGCCCTTCACCATCCGTTTGTATTCGGCAACAACGGCCAGTACACGGCGCCCGTTCAGGAAGCTTTCACCGATGTCACTCAAATAGCCCAATTTATTGTATCGTAATGAAAGCCCGTCGAACATCCTCCTCAACTCATTGCGTTTCCGGTAGATACTCATACGTATTGACGCCAATTCTTCACTAGCCTGATCCCGTACCTGCCCGTGCTCATCGAGCACTTCAGAAATTTTCTCTGCAATCTTTTTATCGAATGTGATGCCGTTCAATTCTTCAAACAACGCAGGATACATATCTGCACGTTCTGCATTGAACCAACGGAAAATTTGTTCTGTATTAGAAGACAAGGCCAGTATCTGCATCCATTGTTCTTCGGGCACGGTGGCGCCGCTGATAGACAACAACTGGATAACCGGCTGTACATCTTCTGTAAACTGGTTGGGAAAAACAAATCCACTGTGGAGCACCTGTTTAAACTCCGCCGCTTGTTTTAATTCATGTTCAATCCATTTCCGGTGTGTATGAATTCTTAATGCCGCTGCTTTTTTTCTCGCATAGGCCGTACGGCAATACCCTATTAACCAGTCTCTGACGGTATCAAACTCAAGTTGCTGTAATGTGGATGCAGGATAAAGTTTCATTCAATTGGTTGTGCAAAATTAATTGCATTGGCTGACTATTTTGCCATGTATCTTTGTTAAGATTTAAAACACGAAACCCTCATATGGAAACTTCAAATCTTGAAACCGCCACACTGGGAAACGGTTGTTTTTGGTGTACAGAAGCAATTTTTCAGCAATTGAACGGAGTGTTGAGCGTAAAAAGCGGATACAGCGGCGGGCACCTGGAAAACCCTGATTACAAAACGGTTTGTGAAGGACATACCGGACATGCAGAAGTGCTTCAAATCATATTTAACCCATCTGTTATTTCATATGCTGACTTATTGGAAGTGTACTGGAATACACACGATCCTACTACATTGAACCGACAAGGGAACGACATTGGTACACAATACCGCAGTGTTATTTTTTATCATAGTCCGGAACAAAAAGAAGTGGCTGAAAACTACCGGCAACAATTAGAATCGAGTGGCGTGTATGCCTCACCGATTGTAACAGCCATTGAAGCATTTACTGTGTTCTATCCTGCCGAAGATTACCATACCGATTATTTCAACCAGCATCCTGAAAATAATTACTGTGCTTTGGTGGTGCGTCCGAAAGTGGAGAAATTCCAAAAAGTGTACAAACACAAATTAAAACCATCCGGTAAACCATAGATTGAATTGAGGAATGGAATCAATCTTTTCGAACGCGTCGTAGTTCCAGCATATTCAACGGATTGGTTTTAAATCCGTTCACATTGGGTTGTACGAGATGAATCACCATATCGTACCATAAAGGAATCACGGGAATATCAGCAACCACGCAACTATCCATCCAACGGTAATATTTCCTGCGTTGTGTAACATCGGGTTCACGAATGGCCATTTCATACCATTGGTCGTACATCGGGTTTTTATATCTTGTATAATTCGGTGGTGCAGGATTTTTACCATAAAAAACGCTCATAAAATTTTCTTCATCCGGATAATCGCCAATCCAACTACCGCGAAAGAACTGTATTTCCGATTTTGAAGTACGTTGCAGCAATACCGATTTGGGCACTTGTTCCACACGTACGTTCAATCCTATCTCCTGCCATGCGCCTGCAATAAAAGAACCGATGGCCTCATATTGCGGAACAGTGGTTAGTAAAATTTCTTCACGATTATATCCGGAACGTTTCAACCAAGCACGGGCAGAATCGGGTTGATAGGTGTATCCATTCATGTATCGGGAATCCCCGGGAAATCCATTGGGTATGAATCCGTGTTGTGCAGGCTCTCCGATTGAATTGCGCAAGTACATCAACAACTTTTCTTTCGGGATGCCCCACTGTAGTGCTTTACGAACCCCCTTCAGTTGTAAAGGACTCTTTGAGGTGGTATCGGTTAGGATACCCAGATATTCTACATTCAGGTATGGCCCTTTGTGCAACTGAATCCGGTTGTTCCAAACCGGTTTGAGTTGTCCACCACGGGTTAAGATTTCATCTTTAAATGTAGGATCCATATCGTTTACGAAATCGAGTTGTCCCTGACGAAACATCACAAATTCTGAAGCCTTATTTTCAAGAAAGGTAACTTTGATTCCATCGAGATAAGGCAATTGCTTGCCTTGCGCATCCCGTTCAAAATAGGTTGGATTTTTTTCGAGGATCAGTGCCTGCCCTTCCTTCCAGTGTACCATCCTGAAAGGACCTGTACCCACCGGATGTTGCCTGAATGCAGCACCATACGTTTGTACCGCTTCCCGGGGCACAATAGAGCAATACTTCATGGAGAGAACACCGAGTATCGGAAGAAAAGGTTCGTTCAGGCGTAACCGAAAGGTACTGTCGTTGATGGCTTTGAAAGGTTCCCGAGCTGCAACCCGTGTGTTGAAAATCCATGCACCCGGACTTGCCGTTTCCGGCTGAATCAAACGCTGAAAACTATACACCACATCCTCCGCAACCAGCTTCCTGCCTTTTCCGCCCGGAAATATGTCACTGTTATGAAAAAACACATCCGTCCGCAACCTGAAAATAATCGTTCGGCCACTGTCAGCTATTTCCCAAGATTTTGCAAGCGATGGCACAATTTGTAAATATTCATCTACTTCAACGAGTGTGTTATACAACTGATGAACGGCCCACATGGTGGATTGATTTCTTGCAAAAGCAGGATCAAGTGAGTGGATACCCGACGTTTCATTATACCTGAAAACAGAACGGGAGTGTACGGTATCTCTCCGTTCGCATCCTGTACATAATGCGCACCATAAAACGCCGTAAACAAAAGCCTTTAACAATGTCTTGATGAATTTGAACTAAATTTAAAGAAAAAAAGGATGCGCACATTTTCAGCAACATCAATCCTACTCATTCTGTTCTGCATCAACTCCCCTGCACCGGCGCAACTCTTTTCATCCTTTGATTCATTGCGAGGAAGCAACGGACCTCACCGTGCATTATGGAATGTGTTGCATTACGATTTAACCATTACACCTAATCTGCAACAACGAACGTTGCAAGGCGTTAACAGGATGACATTTTTTGATTCCGGCACACGGCTGATGCAAATTGACCTGCAACAACCCATGCAAATTGACAGTGTATTGCACAGCGGGAACCATTTAACATACAGCCGTAACGGAAACGTATATACGCTAATGTTTATAGACACCAACAGCCTGTATCATTATCGTGTACAGCCGGGCGTGCGTACCATCGATATATATTTTAGCGGTAAACCCAAAGAAGCGGCACTTCCCCCGTGGGATGGAGGCTGGGTTTGGAAAACCGATGCAAACGGTAATCCCTGGGCCAGTGTGGCATGCCAGGGCGACGGAGCCAGCCTCTGGTATCCCTGTAAAGATTATATGGCCGACAAACCCGATTCCGGTGCAATACTCCGTATCATTACACCCCGTCATCTCTCCGGAGTAGGCAACGGGAAACTCATAGAAACAAAAGCATTGCCCGGCGATTCCACACAATACACCTGGCAGGTTAAAAACCCCATCAATACATACAATATCATCCCCTACATAGGAAAATATGTATCCTTTAATGAAACATTCCGGGGCGAAAATGGACAGCTTCCCATAGAATATTGGGTGTTGGAACCGAATCTGGATAAAGCACGCATTCACTTTAAACAAGTACCTCATATACTCGAATCGATGGAGTACTGGCTGGGGCCTTATCCGTTTTATGATGATGGATATAAACTGGTGGAAGCTCCTTATCTGGGTATGGAACACCAAAGCAACATCGCTTACGGTAACGCATACAAGAACGGTTATCTCGGCAACGATTTATCCGGTTCAGGATATGGCTTGTTGTGGGATTTCATCATTGTACACGAAACCGGACACGAATGGTTCGGTAACAGCCTCACGGCGGATGATATGGCTGATTTATGGATTCATGAAGGATTCACCACCTATACGGAGGTGTTGTATACAGAATCCCTATCGGGAAAAGCTGCGGCCGACTCCTTTATGCAAGGCACCTTACAACGGATTGAAAACAACAGTCCGGTACTCGGCACCTACGGCGTACGAAACGAAGGCTCAACGGATATGTATCCGAAAGGCGCAGCCTTGATACACATGATGCGTTCAATTATAAGGGATGATGTGAAATTCCGATCCATCCTCCGGCAAATGGTATCCCACTTTCAACATGGATATATCAGTACACCCCTATTACTGGAATTCTGGAATGCACAAACCGGAAGAAATTTCAACAAAATGTTTGAACAGTATTTAACCACCACACAAATACCTGTACTGGAGTGGCGAAATGACAAAAAATGGATTTACTATCGCTGGAGCCAATGCATGGATGGATTCAACATGCCGTTGGAAGTACAAACATCCTGCAATAGGTTGATTACACTTGAACCCACCACGGAGTGGAAAAAAATGGCTTGTCGCCATGCAACACTAACAGCCGCTAAAAACTATTACGTGGAAATAAAAAAAGTGGATTAGAGTAACCCGTTCATTGGGCCCACAATCCGGCGTGCCCCCAGGAAGCGCTTGCTGAAATACGGTTCACGTATATTGCTCACCACCACCCCACGGCTCGAACTGGCGTGTACAAAATAACCATTCACCAAATATACCCCTACATGGCTGATACCACCGCGGGTATTGAAGAACACCAGATCGCCCTCCTGCATTTCCTCCTCATTGACTTTGATAGATATTTCGTATTGCTGACGGGCCGTACGTGGTAATGAAATCTGATACACATCGCGAAACAACTGCAATGTGAAACTACTGCAATCCACTCCTTTCTTAGTAGTTCCGCCAAATCGATAACGGGTATAATACCAATCGTCAATAAAACCAAACAAGGGTAAATTCTGTACAGTGGCCGCCATTTTGTTCAATACGGTTTGTGTGGTTGTTCGCGGTTTTTTTTGAAGAATCGATGCTTTGGAAAGTGACGGTGTGAATACGTCTGAATCTTGAACTTGTTCATTTTGTGTTGGCGTGTGGTCGGTCGGCTGTGCACTGGCCTGAAATTGAAGGCCTGTAACCAACAAAATACACATAGCGAGAGACAATAAGTTTTTCATACCGATGCGTTCTTGGGGTGTACAATGGAAAACACCAGAGTGTTTTCCGATTTCTATCCGTTCTTCTTAATGCAACTTATTGTGTTACAACATATTCTAATCTAACACGGGTGCAAAGTTAAAACATTACACCTTTTTATCCTATCAAAACTTGTAAACTTTTACACTTTTTTGTGGAAAACACACCCTTTGTTTCAAGGGATAGTTTCCGAACTTTGCAGCAACGGACACACTTTTATTTATTTCGCTGATTTTCAACTTGTTAACTACTTTTCTCTATGAAATTCTCCCACCTGCATGTGCATACCCAATTTTCGTTGTTAGATGGGGCGGCCTCTATTGAGAAATTGTATAAAAAAGCCATAGCAGATAAAATGCCGGCGCTGGCCATCAGTGATCATGGGAATATGTTTGGTGTTTTTGAATTTGTGAAAGAGGCCTACAACCACAAAGACAGCGAAGGTAAACCTTTGGTAAAGCCCATTGTGGGTTGTGAATTTTATATCACCCACGACCGTACACGCAAAACGTTCAGCAAGGAAGAAAAAGATCCCCGTCACCATCAAATATTACTGGCCAAAAACGCCACCGGATATCAAAACCTCATCAAACTCACTTCCCTGGGTTTTACGGAAGGCATGTATTCCAAATATCCGCGCATTGATAAACAACTGATACATCAATACCATGAAGGATTGATTGCAACCACCTGTTGCCTTGGAGCACTTGTTCCTCAAACCATTTTAAAAAAAGGGGAAGAAGAAGGCGAAAATGAATTTAAATGGTGGCTCAATATATTTCAGGAAGATTTTTATGTGGAGTTACAACGGCATGGCATACCCGAACAAGATAAGGTGAATGAGGTGTTGATGAAATTTGCGAAGAAGTATAATGTAAAGGTTATTGCCAGCAACGATTCACACTATGTAGAACAGGAAGATTATAACACACACGACATCCTCTTATGTATCAATACCGGTGAAAAGCAAACCACGCCTTCATTGTCTGATTTTTCGGATGATGATGTTACTGTTCGAAACAAACGTTTTGCTTTTCCCAACGACCAGTTTTTTCTGAAAACAACTGAACAGATGTTGCACACTTTCAGCGACTTGCCGGAAGCCATAGACAATACCAACGAAATTGTGGACAAGGTAGAACTGCTCGATTTAAAGCGTGAAATTTTATTGCCGTTTTTTGAAGTACCCGCTCAATTTAAATCGCAGGATGAATACCTGGAACACCTCACCTGGAGCGGAGCGAAGATTCGTTATGGCATATTAACTCCCGCCATTGAAGAACGATTAAATTTTGAACTGGGCATTATCCGTAAAATGGGGTTTGCCGGTTACTTCCTCATTGTAAGTGATTTCATAAAAGCGGGGAGAGATATGGGCGTGTTTGTTGGACCCGGACGTGGATCCGCCGCAGGCAGTGCCGTAGCATATTGTATCGGTATCACCAACATCGACCCTATTAAATACAATCTTCTTTTTGAGCGTTTCCTGAATCCGGAACGTAAGTCGATGCCCGATATTGATACCGATTTTGATGATATCGGACGGCAAAAAGTGATAGACTATGTAGTAGATAAATACGGCAAACAACAGGTGGCGCAAATTATTACCTACGGCACCATGGCCGCCAAATCGAGCATTGCAGACGTAGCTCGGGTGTTAGACATTCCCATAGCCGACAGCCGCATGCTCACCAAACTGGTTCCTGAAAAACCGGGCATCACACTGAAAGATGTTTTACATACTGAGATAGAATACAAAGAGGAAAAAAAGGGCGAAACCACCATCCACCTCAGTAAATCACAACTGATTCCGGATGATGTGGAGAATATTAAAAAGCTACGTGCCATCTATCATGCCAACGATGAATTTTCGAAAGTGCTGCGCGAAGCAGAAGCACTGGAAGGTTCAATACGCAATACGGGTGTGCACGCCTCGGCCATTATCATTGCACCCAGCAACCTCACCGACCTGATACCGGTAGCCACATCAAAAGATTCACCCTTATTTGTAACGCAAATTGATGGAGATAATATTGAAGCAGCCGGTGTAATTAAAATGGATTTTCTGGGTTTGAAAACATTGAGTGTGCTCAAAACGGCACTCATGCTCATCAAACAAAACCACGATGTAGATATTGATTTGGATCACATACCCTTAGATGATACCAAAACTTTTGAGTTGTATCAGCAAGGTGAAACATTCGGCACATTCCAGTTTGAAAGTCCGGGCATGCAGAAATACCTCCGTGAGCTCAAACCGGATAAATTCGATGACCTCATCGCGATGAATGCCTTGTATCGCCCGGGCCCATTGAGTTATATACCAGATTTCATCAACCGTAAACATGGTAAACAGGAAGTAACCTACGATTTACCTGAGATGAAAACCTATCTCGACGAAACGTATGGAATCACGGTATATCAGGAACAGGTGATGTTGCTCTCTCAATTGCTGGCTGATTTTTCTAAAGGCGATGCCGATCTGTTGCGTAAAGCGATGGGTAAGAAAAACAGAGAACAACTGGATAAGTTGAAATCCAGTTTTATGGAAGGGGCCACTCAAAAGGGACACCCGAAAGATAAACTTGAAAAAATTTGGACCGATTGGGAAGCTTTTGCAGAATACGCATTCAACAAATCGCATTCAACCTGTTATGCATTTGTGGCGTATCAAACAGCATACCTGAAAGCACATTATCCGGGAGAATTCATGGCGGCATTGCTCAACCATGCGGGTAGTAAAGAAAAAATTACTTCCATAATGGAAGAGTGTAAAAGAATGGGCATACCGGTGTTGGGGCCACACATCAATGAATCGTACCACGGATTTTCAGTGAACACTGCACGGGAAATACGGTTTGGATTAACCGGTATCGCCGGCGTGGGCACCGCAGCCATCGACAGCATTATTGAAGTACGTAAGAAGCATGGGCCATTTAAAAACATCTACGACCTCGTTAAAAAAGTGAACCTCCGTTCGGTGAACAAAAAGGCAATGGAATGCCTTGTGTACAGTGGTGCCTTTGATGCCTTTCCGGATATGCACCGTGCCATGTATTTGTACCAGCCTCCGGGGGAGCCTTCAAACCTGGAGAAAATTATCCGGTACGGACAAGCCTATCAATCACAGTCTACACAATCTGCCAACACCTTATTTGGTGAAAGCAATATGCCCGAAATACCGGCCCCCAAACTTACACCTTGTAATCCCTGGGAGTTGATTGAACAACTCGATTATGAGAAAGAAGTAATTGGCATGTACCTTACCGGGCACCCACTCGATCATTACATTTTTGAACAGCGGTATTTCAACATCACGCCCTTATCTGCATTCAATGAAATGAAGTCTAGCAATTCCGTTATGTCATCCTATAAAAAAAATATACGTTTAAGCGGATACGTATCTGATGCTGCTACCCGCGTTTCGCGCAAAGGCAATCAGTTTGGAATATTAACCATGGAAGATTACTCCGGGAAAGTGGAATTCATGTTGTTTGGTGATGATTATGTACGATTCAACAAGTACCTGCAAAAAGGGCTGATCGTCATGATAGAAGGAGTATTTGAATTAAAACGATTTTCGAAAGATGTATATGAATTTAAGTTGATCCGAATACAATTGTTATCCGATGCTATGGCCACCCTGCCCAAACAAATCAACTTGTTTGTACATCCGTCAGACGTGTCAGAAGATTTTATTTCCTTCCTCACGCAAAATGTGCAGAAATTCAATGGCAATACTAAACTGTCTATTGAACTGAATGACCAGTTGCTGCAATGTAGAGCCAAATTAGAAACCCAGCATTCACAACACTTTACCATGAATGAAGAATTGGCTCAATATCTTCAAAACAACCCGAAAATTCAGGTGATGGTAGATTTAAACTGACAGACTGTTAAATTTAAGGGTGTGGATATGTCATATCTGCATATCTGGAAGATTGGTTTTAAATTTGTACCTCATTTATCCTAAATCAAAATATTATGGCACTTGAATTTAACGACGCGAATTTTAAAAGCGAAGTATTGGAATCCGATAAATTATCTGTTGTAGATTTCTGGGCAGAATGGTGTGGACCTTGCCGCGCAATTGGTCCGGTGATTGAAGAATTGTCAAAAGAATATGATGGCGTAGTGAAAGTAGGTAAAGTAAATGTTGACCACAATCCTCAAATTTCTGCCAGCTATGGTATTACCAGTATCCCGGCCATCCTGTTTCTGAAAAACGGCCAGGTTGTGGATAAGTTAGTAGGTGCTCAGCCAAAATCAAATTTCGTTAAGAAAATAGAGGCGCATAAATAATTATAACCACGAGATATACAAGAGAGAGTCCCGCTAAAGCGGGACTTTTTTATTTTTAATCACATCATCCAACAAGAAAGAAATAAAACGTTTAACCTAGTGCTGAAGCTTTTCAATTTCTGCGGGATTGTGTTTATGCTTAAACATCACTGAGAATAACACGGCAATCACTGCAGCATAGATGGCAAATGCCAGCCAAATACCCGGCCAGTCTTTTGTTCCGTCATCCAGCATATAGTATTTGTCTATCACAAACCCACTGGCCATGCTTCCCAGGTAAGCACCTACCCCGTTGGTCATCATCATAAATAAACCCTGCGCACTGGAGCGTATCGATGAATCGGTTGTGGTTTCCACAAACAACGAACCCGAGATATTGAAAAAATCGAATGCCATCCCATACACAATACAAGACAGAATAATCATCCACAAACCTTCCGCCGGATCGCCAAAGGAAAACAATCCAAAACGTAGCACCCAGGCAATCATCGAAAACAACATCACCTTCTTTATCCCAAATCGTTTTAAAAAGAACGGAATGGCCAGAATGAACAAGGTTTCCGATATCTGAGAAATAGACATGATGATGGTTGAATACTTTACAACCAACGAATCTGCATACTCCGGAAAATGTTTAAAGTCGTCTATGAATGTATCTCCATACATATTGGTTAACTGCAGGGCCGCACCTAAAAACATAGAAAAAATAAAAAACAACGCCATCTTATAATTGCCGAATAATTTAAATGCATTTAAGCCCAATTGTTCCATAATCGATGCATCTTTTGAAATGGAACGTTGCGGCGGGCACTTGGGCAGCGTAAAAGAAAACAACCCCAGTAAAAGGGCAGCCACACCGGCAATGATAAACTGATTCGCATTGGCTTTGCTGTCACTCAGGTTGGTTGTCCACATGGCAGCAATGAACCCAACGGTACCCCATACCCGAATGGGTGGAAACACCTTAATCACATCAAAATTATTTTTATTGAGTATGGTATAAGAAATGGAATTCGATAAAGAAATGGTGGGCATGTAACAAATCATGGCAGCAAAAATCACGTAGTATAAACTATCGGCATCTTTTACCTGAGGCACAAACAGCAATATAGCCCCGTACAAAATGTGCAGTATGCCATACAACCGTTCAGCATTGATCCATTTATCTGCCAGGATACCCGTTAATGCCGGCATAAACAGCGAGGATATCGCCAGGGTTGAAAAGATGGCCCCGAACTGTACGCTGGTCCCCATGTTGTTTGAGAAAAAATAGGTGGCAATGGTAATCAGCCAGGCTCCCCAAACATAAAACTGAAAAAAGCTCAAAACGGTTAGTCGTAGTTTAATATGCATACACCGGTGTTTATCTTTTAGCCTGGTAAGTTATTTATTTATTCAATACAATTTACAATCGCCTTTAACATTTCCCTTTTATGCGATTCCTGAAAGTTCGGTTGCAGAGTTGTAATTTTGCCGAAATTATCCGGAAAGCAACCATGAACCAATTATCCAGCATCATCACCCGTCCTGAATTCAAAAACATTGCAGAAAAAGTGTATGCAGGCGAACGCATCACCGATGCAGAATGTTTGTTGTTGTTTGAAGAGGGCAGTCTCGGATTGGTAGGCATGCTGGCGAATGTGGTGCGTGAAAAAAAGCACGGCAACAAAACGTACTTCAACCGCAACTTCCACATAGAACCTACCAACGTGTGTGTATTCAGTTGCGCTTTCTGTTCCTACTCCCGCCTGTATGCCCACCGCGATGAAGGATGGGAACTGAGAATAGACCAAATGCTCGACATTGTAAAAAAATACGACGGCATCCCGGTAACAGAAGTGCACATCGTGGGTGGTGTGCATCCAAAAATGAACCTGAATTATTTTATCGAGCTGATCCAACGCATTAAAACCCACCGGCCCGATTTGCATATCAAAGGTTTCACAGCCGTGGAGCTGGATTACATGTTTAGAAAAGCAAAAGTATCTGTGGAAGAAGGCATGCGCATCTTAAAAGATGCCGGCCTCGAATCACTACCCGGCGGTGGTGCAGAAATTTTTCATCCGGATGTTCGTCAACAAATTTGTGCCGATAAGGTAGATGGTGCCGGTTGGTTAAACATCCACCGTACGGCGCATCAACTGGGTATGCACAGCAATGCTACCATGTTATACGGACATATAGAAAAATATGAGCACCGCATTCACCACATGCGCAGCCTGCGAGATTTGCAAGATGAGACAGGCGGTTTCAACACATTCATCCCGCTGAAATTCCGCAATGCCAATAACGATATGAGCCACATCCCCGAAGTATCTCTCATTGAAGATATGCGGATGTATGCCATCGCGCGCTTGTACATGGACAACTTCCCCCATCTGAAAGCCTACTGGCCTATGCTCGGTAGAAAGCATGCGCAACTCTCCCTTTCATTTGGAGTGAACGATATCGATGGCACCATTGACGACAGTACCAAAATTTACTCCATGGCCGGAAGCGAAGAGCAAACGCCCACCATGTCAACCACCGAACTCGTGCAACTCATACAACAAGCGCGGCGCACCCCGGTTGAACGCGATACACTGTATAACGAAATTCAGGCTTTCCCTGCGCACGATGTGGCAACAGTATAACATTCTCCGAAAATCAATCCGTATTTACTCATAGTGGTATCATTGTACCACATCATTACATAATGCGCGCTACAAACTGTAGGCATGTATTGCAGTACGTGGTACACAGTTGTAATCGCCCATCGTTACATTCCTCCTTACACATAAAAAAAAGGCTGCCTAAAGGCAGCCTTTCCCATATAATACATCAACGATTAATAGTTACGAACCGTCATCTCAGTACGTCTGTTTTTCGCACGTCCTGCAGCTGTATTGTTATCAGCCACCGGCTTGGTTTCACCATAACCTGTTGCTTTCAAACGAGAAGCATCTACGCCTTTGCTGATTAAATAATCACGTACAGATCCCGCACGCTTCTCAGATAAAGTCTGGTTCAGTTCATCAGAACCCTGACTGTCAGTATGCCCGTCAATATCCATTTTCAAAGACGGATCTGCAATCATCAACTTCGCCACTTCATCCAAAGATTTGTTCGACTTCGCCATCAACTTCGAACTTCCGGTTGCAAAGAATACATTCTTCGCAGCAAAGTTGATTTTGTCGATCACTTCCTTCGCAATCACAGGACATCCCATGTTGCTGGCAGGACCGGGACGGTTAGGACATTTATCTTCTTCATCATTCACACCATCACCATCGGTATCCGGAATCGGACATCCCTGGTAGCGAGCCAAACCGGCAACGGTAGGACACTTATCTTCTTCATCATTCACACCATCACCATCGGTATCCGGAATCGGACATCCATCGTATTTTGCCAAACCGGCCACATCCGGGCACTTATCCTTATCATCAGCAATACCATCACCATCACGGTCAGGGCAGCCTTCCAAAGACGCTAAACCCGGCACATCCGGACAACGATCCAAACTATCCAATACACCATCATTATCACGATCCACAACCGGTGGCGGTGGAGGTGGCATTTTTGGAGCGGGTTCAACAGATTTGATGTTGGTGAAGAAACCCAATGAATACATCATGTGGTCTTTCAACTTATCATCAGTTAAAGAATAACGATAGTTCGCCTGTAACATAATGTAGGTCTGGCTCCTCATGTTAAACTGAAAACCGGCACCGGCAGGTACATACGCACCAAACTCACCGGAATACATCCCTACACCCACCCCTGCATTCAGGAAAGGACTAATCCAATGGTTATCATTGAACATACGCAGGTTTACAGAAGGCTCCAACTCAGCACCAAACTCTTCTAACTGGCGACTCTCTCCACGATCCTTAGCATACGGATGAAACGCACCACTCAAGCGGGCTTGAAAATCCAGCTTTTTAGTAATACCTCTCATATAGGCAACCGATAAGCCCCAATCCATGTCAGAAAAACGCGCAATTCTTCTGCGGTTCGAATTTCTTTCATTAAAAGATTCAATGGTTTTAAAATCCAAAGCGTTCAGGTAAAAACCAACGATCGACCCCTTCTTCTCAGGGTAA
>ENA-UOUJ01000409-UOUJ01000409.1-activated-sludge-metagenome-genome-assembly--contig:-NODE-409-length-31057-cov-10.420844_pt1 | contig 31057 bp, 23 predicted proteins | sample MGYA00249839_ERZ747224 | MGnify/ENA primary metagenome ERZ747224 (study PRJEB28782, sample SAMN03220277) | activated sludge metagenome | biome: wastewater; feature: sewage sludge; material... | reverse complement strand
TCATGCCGCCGCCGTTGCGGCCGTTGCAGCCGGTGAACATCTGCGCCATGATGGCCGCGCGGTACATCAGGTTGCCGTGGAACCAGTGGTTGATAGCCGCGCCCACGATCACCATGCAGCGCCCCTTGGTGGCCTCGGCCGTGCCGGCCCACTCCCGCGCGAACTTGATGGCGGTGGTGCGGCCGATGCCCGTGAAGATCTCCTGCCAGGCGGGGGTGTACGCGGCGTTCTTGTCGTCGTAGTCCGTGGGATACTCACCTGCAAGGCCGCGGCCCACACCGTACTGGCCCATGGTGATGTCGTAGATGGTGGCCACCGGCACGCGCTCGCCGTCCACCGTGGTGATGTACCGCACGGGCACGCCGCGCTTGGCCAGGTGCTGGTGGCCGTAGTCCAGAAATTCCACCTGCAGCACGTCGTCGTGCTTTTTCAGGAAGGTGAGTTCGGGGTCGTAGGCCCGGTGGTCGGTGCCGTTCTCGTGCTTGAGGTTCCAGTTGCCCGGCTGTTCATCCCAGCGGTAGCCCATGGTGCCCTTGGGCGTCACTAAGCCGCCCGTGGCGGTGTCGTACATGAGGAACTTCCAGTCGCCGTTGGTGACATCCTTGTACTCGGCCACCTCCTTGGCGCGCATCAACTTGCCCGGCGCGTAGTGGTCGCCCTTCTTGTCCAGCCGCACCAGGAAGGGGGAATCCGTGTAGCGCTTCACGTAGTCCATGAAGTAGGGCGTCTGCTTGTCCACGTGCCATTCCTTGAGGATCACATGGGTGACGGCCATCCAGAAGGCGCCGTCGGAGCCCGCGTGCGCGGGGATCCACTGGTCGGCGTGCTTGGCCACCATGCTGAAGTCGGGCGACATCACCACGGTCTTCGAGCCGTTGTGGCGGGCCTCGCTGAAGAAGTGGATGTCGGGCGTGCGGGTCATGCCCAAGTTGGCGCCCATGCTCACGATGAACTTGGAGTTGTACCAGTCGGCGCTTTCGCACACGTCGGTCTGCTCGCCCCACACTTCGGGGAAGGCGCAGGGCAGGTCGCAGTACCAGTCGTAGAAGCTCAGGTTCACGCCGCCCATCAACTGCAGGTAGCGCGCGCCGGATGCGTAGCTCAGCATGCTCATGGCCGGTATCGGCGAGAAACCGATGATGCGGTCCGGACCGTACTTCTTCACCGTGTAGAGGTTGGCGGCGGAGATCAGCTCCAGCACCTCGTCCCAATGCACGCGGCGGAAGCCGCCCTTGCCCCGCGCCCACTGGTAGCGGCTGCGCTTTTCGGGGTTGTTCTGCAGGTTTTCCCAAGCTTTCACCGGATCGCCGCCCGCTTTTTGCTTCTCCTCGCGGAAGAGGTCCAGCAGGGCGCCGCGCATCAACGGATACTTCACGCGGATCGGGCTGTACAGGTACCAGGAATAGGAAATGCCCCGCTGGCAGCCCCGCGGCTCATACGGCGGCAGGCCCTCTTCCAGCAGCGGATAGTCCAGCGCCTGCATTTCCCACACCACGATGCCGTCCTTCACGTGGATGTTCCACGAGCAGCCGCCCGTGCAGTTCACGCCGTGGGTGCTGCGCACCACTTTGTCGTACTGCCAGCGGTTGCGGTAGAACTCCTCCCACTTCCGGGTCTTGGGTGAAATGATGTCCTCGATCCAGCTCATGGCTTTGCTTGTTAGGTGTTCCCTGGTCTCCGTTCTGGTTCAAATGGTGCGCAGTTGGCGCGCGTCGATCTCGTACCGCACGGACTTACGCAGGCGGCGGGCCCATACCAGCGCCACCCCGAGCAGGATGACCACCAGGCCAATGAAGCCCCAGCCCAACATGGCGTTCTTGCCACCCGCTTCCGCAGTTGCGGTGTTCTTGTCCGCATGCACCAGGAAGGCGGTGAGCGCATGGATCTCTTTCTCCGAGAGTGCCGTGGGGCCATTGTAGGCGGCGGCCATCGCCGGGAACGGCGGGGCGCCCAGGATGCCCACGATGCCCTGATCACCGATGCGGCCCGCCACATGCGTAAGGTCCTTGGCCAAAAGGCCGCCGGGGATCATTCCGGCATCCGAAACATGGTGGCAGGAAACGCAGGAAGGCCCGCCACCGGAGGTGCGGTGCTGGAACAAGGCGCGGCCTTGTTCCACGTCGGCCTCGGTAAAGACCATGGGTGCAGGAGGCGGTGGCGGTGGCGCTGCACTTGCCGAGGCTGCTGGTTTGCCGAAGCCGCCCAAGTAGCCCAGCACGGCCGTCAGCTCCGCGTCGGTCAGCGGGAAGTCGGGCATCGGGGTCTTGTTGAATTCCTCGAACAAGGCCACGGCCGCCGGATCGCCGGACTTGATCACGCTCTGGGAGCTGCGGATGAATTTGCGCAACCACTCATCGGACTGCTTCTCCGTGACCCCGGTGAGGTCGGGCCCCACGAGCCGCTTGCCGATCATGTGGCAGGCGGTGCAGTTCTGCTTGAAGATCGCCGCACCGTCCTGTGCCTTGGTTCCGGATGCGGTCAGCAGGGTGATGATCCCCGCGATATAGAGTGCATTTGCGTTCCTCATTCCTGCAAGTTTGATGGCCTTCATCCAAGCGCGGCTATCGGATCGGCAATCCCATCAGGTTATGTGACCTCCTCCCCCAGCCGACGGCAATACTATGCCTTACCGTCTATTTTTTTATGATTTTGATCACTTTATACCAATTCTAAATTATGACACTACGCTTCTTCTCCGGCTCCCCGTCCCCAACGCCGGACTTGCCACTCCCGGTCAACCGCTGATGGCCGGGTCGCACATCTCCGGGTCCACAAGGTCCATCACTGCATGGATTACTCAGGCGGTGATGAAGAAGTGGTGTCGAGGTGGTTCTTGTGTTGAAGGGTGAAAGAGTGCAAGCGTGCGAGGGACGCGGTTTTCGCCCTCGCACCCTTTCACTCGCCGACAAATGCACCGACTGGATCTTCAGCACCGCCTCAGTAACTTTGGTCCGGCACCATGCGATGTGCGCTGAACCATGTCCGCCTTCCGCTATGACAGTCGGCACAAGGTGTTCACCTTGGCCTTGGTGATCGTTGCCGCCGCCCTCGGTTTCTATTTGAACCAGCGGGAGCAGCCCACCTTCGACAATGGGCAGGTAAAACGCACGGGAAGCATGGTGGACGGGCGAAACCACGGGCGATGGACCTGGTACTACCCCAACGGCCGCAAGAAGATGGAAGGTGATTTTCAAGGAGGCAAACGCACGGGCCGCTGGGTCACATTCGCGGACAACGGCGACACACTCACGGTGTCCATGTACCGCAATGACAAGCTAAACGGTCCGCACACGGAATACGGACCCGGCGGACATCCGGCACGTGTGGTCACCTATGTGGACGACCGGCCCGCCACGACCTCGGGCACCTCTTCCCGGTAAGGTTCAAGCAACCGGCCCCTGCCGTTCCCATCCCGATGGTTCCAGCAATACCGTAGCGGGGTTGCTCCCCGGATCACTGGTACCATCAAGCCGGCACGTGCGGCGCAGCACCGAACCCTTCCACCCAGGTTGTTCCCGCCTTGGATCATCCGCAGTTCCCCCTTTCATTCAACACAATCAAGTTGTTCGTCTATTTTCTTATTTATGATTTTCCTCATTTCTTATATTGTTCATTATCCGTCTTTTGCCCAAGAACAGGGGGCCCTCATACTGCCTGCCCCCACCCAGCAATTCGTACCCACACTCCCCGCGCATATGGAACAGGCCACCGGAACTTCCCACCGCATGCTGTTGCTGAGCGCCTTGGCGTTCACGGTCTGCATTGCCGCTTGGCTGATCAACGGCGTGCTGGTCACTTACCTCACCAACAACGGCCTCTTCAATTGGACCCCGGTGGAAACGGGCTGGTTGTTGGGCGTACCTGTGCTTGTGGGTTCGGTGATGCGCCTGCCGGTGGGCCTGCTCACCGATCGGTTCGGTGGCAAGTGGGTGATGATCGCCGTGCTGCTGCTCAGTGCGATCCCCTTGTTCCTTCTTTCCTGGGCGAACAGCTACGGGACCTTCTTAGGCCTGAGCTTCGCCTTCGGCCTGGCAGGAAGCACGTTTTCGGCAGGCGTGGCCTATGTGGTGCTGTGGTATCCCAAGGCAAAAAAGGGCACTGCCATGGGCATCTTCGCTGCGGGCAACGTGGGCGCCGCCCTCACCACTTTCTTCGCGCCCCGCCTGCTGGTGCAACTGACCAACGGCAACACGGACCTGGAGGGCTGGCGCACCCTGCCGCAACTGTACGCCGGGGTGTTGGTAGTGATGGCGGTCATCCTGCTGGTGTTCGCCAAGAACAAGGTGCCCGAAGCAGTGAAAACCTTTGGCCAACGCATCAAGCCGTTGAAGGAAACAAGGGTGTGGCGGTTCGGCCTGTACTACTTCTTTGCCTACGGCAGCTTCGTGAGCCTCTCCCAATGGTTGATCCCGTACTACGTGAACGTGTACACGCTCTCGATCGTGAGCGCGGGGATGATGACCACGGTGTTCAACCTGCCAGCCGGGCTGCTGCGCATCGTGGGTGGCATCCTGTCGGACAAGTTCGGCGCGCGCATCGTGCTTTACTGGATGTTCGGCGTGTGCTTAGTGGGCCTGTTGTTCCTGTTGCCGCCGCGTGTGGAGCTTCAAACGCCCGGCAGGGGTATCCTCGCCTCCCGGTCGGGCATGGTGGAATCCATCACCGAGCGCGAGATCCTGGTGGTCGACGAGGCTGATCCACAAGCCCGCATTTCCTACGCCCTGACGACCAATGAGCAGATGGACATCCGCTTCGGGCTCCATCATGATGATGAGGGATTCATGCCGATGCCCACCACTTCGGTGAAGCAACTGCCCCAGGTGCGTGTGGGTGATCGTGTGGCCAAGGGCGAACTGCTGGCCAAGGGTACCACGCACATCTACTTCCAAGCCAACCGGTGGATCTTCACCGTGCTGGTCTTCCTCATCGGCGCCGCGATGGGCATTGGCGGTGCGGCGGTGTACAAGCACATCTCCACCTATTTCCCCGACGAGGTCGGCACCGTTGGCGGCATCGTCGGCGTGGTGGGCGGCCTGGGCGGCTTCTTCGGCCCTATCCTCTTCGGTTACCTGCTGGATGCCACCGGGGTGTGGACCACCTGCTGGGCACTCCTGTTCGTGGTGGCCGCAGTGGCGCTGGTCTGGATGCGCATCACCGTGAACCGAATGGACCGTGCGTTAACGGGGCCCTCCACCTAACAATGCCCGGCAAGTACATCCCCCTCGTAAAGCGCCACACCGGATGAAGCAACGCCTGAAACACGCTGTCCGCGACCTGTCACCGGCCTATTTCGCCATGGTGATGGCCACCGGGGTGGTGAGCAGCGCCGCATTCTTCCTGGGCATGAAGGCGATCGCCTACGGTTTGTTCGTGGCCAATATTTTCTTCTATGCCGTGCTGTCCGTCTTGGCCGTGACCCGGCTGCTTTGGTTTCCGGGAAAGGTGCTGGAAGACCTGTTGGACCACCTCCGGGGCATGGGTTTCTTTACCGCACCCACGGCCACTGCGGTACTTGGTGCCCAATTCATCCTGCTTGAGGAGGAATACCCTGTGGCCATGGTGCTCTGGGTGATCGCCCTGCTGCTGTGGACGGTGGTCACCTACACCGTGTTCACCAACCTGACCATCAAGGGTGAAAAGCCCGCATTTTCCGATGGGATCAACGGAGCTTGGTTGTTGTCGGTGGTGTCCACGCAGAGCTTGGCCGTGTTGAGCGCAAAACTCTCGATGCACTATCCGGAATTGCGGCTCATCCTCAACTTTTTCGGCTTCGCCATGTGGCTGTGGGGCGGCATGCTCTACATCTGGATGATCTCCCTGATCTTCTACCGCTACAATTTCTTCAAGTTCAACCCCGGCGACCTCACCCCGCCCTACTGGATCAACATGGGGGCCATGGCCATTTCCACGCTGGCCGGTTCGCTGCTGATCCTCAACACGCCGCACGCCCCCTTCCTGCTGTCCACACTTCCCTTCCTCAAGGGCTTCACCATCTTCTATTGGGTTACCGGTACCTGGTGGATCCCCATGCTCTTTATCCTGGCCATTTGGCGGCATGGCTACAAACGCTTCCCGCTCACCTATGATCCGCTCTATTGGGGAGCGGTGTTCCCCTTGGGCATGTACACCGCGGCCACCTTTGAGATGGCCCAGGCGATGGAGCTTGAATTCCTCTTGCCCATCCCCCGGGTGTTCATCTACATCGCCATGGCCGCATGGGCCGCCACGTTCTATGGGTTCCTGCGCTCACTGGTGCGCAACGTGCTGATGGGCCGGCATTGACCCCCGCCCGTGCCCTATCACGGCCTTGGGCGACGGCTACCGCCCTCCGATCAAGGCAGTTCGAACCTTGTTTCCCAAGCGGTACCGGAGGCCAAGTTCTCCACCTTCACCAGCATGAACTCATCCTTGCCCTCGCGCAGGATGGAGCGCGTACGCACGATGTTGCCACCCTCGCGGCCCTCCACGGCACCGCCTTCGATCCGGTCGCCGATGCGCGGAAGGAAGGGGAAGCGCAGGGTGAGCGCCTCGTCCTCGCTCCGCACCAACCGTATCGCTTCCTGAAAAATGACCTCCTCGAACTTGCCGAAGGCCACCTCTTCGTTCATCTCGTCCAACGCCTTGCTGTCCAGCTTGGACAGCCACTGCTTGAACGCGGCCAAGGCCACCTCCCTCAGGTCGTCGCGCAGGTAGGCGGGGAAGGGCGAGCGCACGTGGCCGTGGTCGGCGAACCAATAGGTAAAAGCTTGTTGGGCCATGCTGCTTTCGCGCAACTGGTCCATGGTAATGGTGCTGTTGTCGGGTCTCTTCATACGGAACGCCCGCCTGGGGCGGCACCAAAGTACAAGGCGTGCCTGCACACGGCCTGACGGATATCAAGCACCTTGTCCCCGGCCACCGCCTTGCCGTGCGAATTCCATGCACAATGCAGCCGCAGCTGCCGCCACGTTCAACGATTCCGCCCCGCCGAAGGCCGGAATGGCGATGGAGCGGCCCGGGCCTTCACGCACTGTCTTGGACAGTCCGTGCGATTCACTGCCCAGCACCAGCACGGCCGGACGGGCAAGCTTCTCCTTGAACACATTGGCACCGGAGGCTTCGGCCTTGTACACATGGGCGCCGTGTTGGGCCACCTCCGCCAGTGCGGCGCCAAGATCACCGTATACCACGGGTACCCGAAAGATGGACCCCATGCTGGCTTGCACGCATTTGGGGTTCCACACCTCCACGCTTTCCGGCGAACACCACAATTGCGCGGCACCGAACCAATCGGCTATGCGCAACAAGGTGCCCATGTTCCCCGGGTCGGAAACGCCATCCACCGCCAGCAGGAAGGCCTCCCTCCCATGCGTTGCAGCCCGTACCGGCCGGGGTTTGCGCACCACGGCCACCACTTCGTTGCCCTGCTCAAAGGTGCCCATTCGCTCCAAGTCCTTGGCCGGCACCACCCGGGCACCGGGCAAGTTCATTTCACGGGCCACCGCCTCGGCGGCGAATAGCTCCGCCAATTCATGGCCGGAAGCCAGCAGCTCGGCGATCAGTTTGCGGCCCTGCACCAGGAACACCCCCTGCGCCTCACGCTCCTGGCGCCGGTGCAAGGCACGCACCCGCTTGACGTGGGCCCCTCCGCTCATTTGCCGAATATCTTCGCCCGCCGTGGCATGGTCTTTTCAAGGATGGCCGCGCAAAATAGCCCACCGGCAGCCTTCACGTGCGCTTCATACGCCTCCATATCCCCCTGGCGGTCCTGATGACCGGTGCGCTGGCCGCCTGCAACCCCACCAAGCGGGTGCCGCAGGGTGAATACCTGCTGGTGCGCAACATCGTGGAGTCCAATGCCACCGGCCTCAGCAGCGATGAACTGAGGTCCATCATCAAGCAAAAGCCCAACAACAAGGTGCTGGGCCAGCGGCTCTATTTGCATTTCTACAACCTCAGCGACCCGGAAAAGACGACCCGGCTGAAGGCGAGGTCCGATTCGCTTTGCGCGGTGCGCCGAACGGAGGAAGCCCTGAAGCTGCATGCAAAGAACGCCAAGCGCACCGCGCGCGGAAAGGAGCCCAAAAAGGCCCGGGACAAGGAATGTCCGCGTACCATCCGCGTTTGGTTGCGCGAGGATGTGGGCGAGGCACCGGTGATCCTGGACAGCTCGCTGACGGCCCGCAGCGTGCAGCAGCTCAAGCTGTACCTCAACAAGGAGGGGTACTTCAACGCCGAAGTAACGGACACCGTTTACCTCAACCGCACCAAGCTGTTCTCTTCCCGGCGCGGCCGCCCGTTCAAGCAACCCAAGGCCGAGGTGGAATACCGCATCAACGCAGGAAGGCCGTACACGATCTGCACGTCCAACTGGTTCGTTGACGACCCGAAGATCGACAGCTTGGTGGCAGCTTCCATGCCTGCTTCACTGCTGGCCCCCGGCATGCGTTTCGATGCCGACGTGCTGGACAAGGAACGCAGCCGCATCACCGGGCTGTTGCGCCAACATGGCTATCTGTACTTCACCCGCGACCTGCTGCAGTACGCTGCGGACACCACGGCGGGCAACCATGAGGTGGACCTGCAGCTCCGGTTTGAGCGGCCCTTGGCCAAAGGGCGGCGGGGCTTGGCCGGCACCCCGGAGGGAACCGCCTTCCGGGTGGGGCAGATCACCGTGGACATGGCCGTGCAACCCGCCTATCGCGAGGAACGACTTCCTACCGACACGGTTGCATTCAAGTCGAACACCTACCTGTTCACCGGCAGAAGGCCCGCGTACCGGCCCAAGGCGCTCAACAACAACATCCTGCTGAAAAGCGGGACGAAATACAGCGAAACAACCAACGACCGCACGTACCGCCGATTAACGAACCTGCGCGTGTTTGACCGGGTGGACATCACCTACGACACCACCCATGCCCGCAACGCCCATACCGCCGATTGCCGGATAGCGCTGTTGCCCGGCAATCGCCAAAACGTTTCGCTGGAGGGCTTCGGCACCAACCGGGGCGGTTTCCTAGGCACTTCGGTCAGCTTGAACTATCGCCACAAGAACCTGTTCCGCAGCATGGGCTCCATCGATGCAAGAATGGCCTTGGGCCTGGAGGCACAGCAAGCCCTGGGGAACAACGGCAACGCAGAGGAAGCCAGCACCCAAGTCACGCGCGATGTGCTGTTCAACACCGTGGAGCTCGGTCCCGAGGTGACCATCCGCTTTCCCCGGTTCATCATTCCGTTCTGGAACTCGGACGAGGATTGGCCCAGAACCTGGGGCCGGCAAACGGCCATCAACCTGTTGTACAACTACCAGCGGCGGCCCGATTACACGCGCACCCTGGCCAAGATGAGCTTGGGGTACGAGCTCAAGCGCAGCCGAACCCTCTCCATCTCGGTATACCCGGCCGACTTCAACATCATCCGCATTCCGGTGATCAGCGACGAGTTCCGGGAATTCATCCGCGCTTCGCGCGATGCCGTGCTGCGCGACAGCTATACGGACCACGTGGTCGCCGGGGCGCGGGCCGCGCTCACCCTCAACACCCAGGATGCCGCCGGGAAAAACCGCAACATGTTCCTTTGGACGCCCAGTATCCAAACCTCCGGCAATCTGTTCCGCGCCGCCAATGAGCTGTTCGGCATGAACCAGCTGTCCGATACCGCCGGCAACAGCTTTTACACCATGGCCGGCGTGCGATTCGCCCAGTTCGTGAAGCTGGAGAGCGACCTGCGCTTCCACCACCGCATCCATGCCAAGAGCAACTTGGCCTTCCGGGTGGACGCCGGTGTGGGCATCCCGTTCGGCAACCTTTCGGTGCTGCCCTTCGAAAGCAGCTTCTTCAGCGGCGGGGCCAACGGGCTGCGCGCCTGGCGTGCCCGATCGCTGGGGCCCGGCTCCTACCGCGCCCCCTTGGATGCCTACGACCGCGTGGGCGAGGTCCGCTTGGAAGGCAATGCCGAATACCGGTTCAAACTGATCGGCTATTTGGAGGGAGCCTTATTCGTGGACATCGGCAACATCTGGGAACTGAAGGAAAACCCGGCCAAGCCCGGAAGCGGGTTCTCCCCTGCCAAGGTGCCCGGGGAATTGGCTTTCGGAACCGGTATCGGGGCACGGCTCAACTTCGACTTCTTCCTGGTGCGCTTCGATCTGGGCCTGCAGACCAAGGACCCCTCCCTACCCCCTGGCCAGCGCTGGCTTTTCCAGCCCAAGGCACCCGGGTTGGCCACCTCCACGGCCAGCAAGTTCAACCTCAACTTAGGGATCGGTTATCCGTTCTAAGAACTGGTACTGCCTTCCGCCCACTGCCGCCTGCCCACTGCCCACTGCCGCCTGCCCACTGCCGCGCACCCCACCAACAATCCTCAGGCAGCCTCGCGGTTCGCAAGCATTCCACAACCAACTCCCCTGGAAACGATACCCGGCGTAGGCGACAAACACCCGCCATCCGTACATCAACACCCGGTAGCCCTTCTCTGGCGCGAGCGTCCACGCTCGTGCCGTCTACAGCCACTACCTTCACCCCTACTCTGGCGCGAGCGTCCTCCGCTCGTGCCCTTCTTCGCATGTCCTCCCAAAGCCACTACCTTCACCAACATGAGCGAACAATACAAGTTCGTGGAAGGCCATGCACACTTCATCACTTTTGCCGTGGTGGGTTGGGTGGATGTGTTCACCCGAAGGGAATATACCGAGTTCCTGTTACAGAACTTGGCGTATTGCCGAAAGAACAAAGGCCTGCGGCTTTATGAGTTCGTGATCATGCCCAACCATCTGCACCTGATCGCGGTGGCGGCCAACGGGAACTTAGGCGAGATTATGCGCGACTTCAAAACATTCACGAGCAAGGAGCTGGTGAAGCGGATTGCGGCGAACCCGCAAGAGAGCCGCAGGGAGTGGATGTTGCGGGTGTTCCGGGAGCATGGCGCGGCGAATCCACAGAACGTACACCATCAATTTTGGCAACAGAGCAATCGTCCGATCATCTTGGATAAGCCGGAACTTTTCGAGCAAAGGCGGGTCTATCTTCGCGAGAATCCCCCACGTGCGGGCTTGGTCAATGATGAATCGGCATACATGTGGAGCAGTGCGAATCCACATTTGGACTTTGAATGCGATGCGGCGTAAGGTGAATGCGGCACGAGCGGAGGACGCTCGCGCCAGTGTGGGAATCCACAGAACGTACACCATCAATTTTGGCAACAGAGCAATCGTCAACCCGCACGCGAGCGTCCACGCTCGCGTGCGTGAAAAGGAGAATGCAATCGATCTCACACGAGCGTGGACGCTCGCGTGAGTTGAGGGGACGCTCGCGCCAGTGTGGAGAAGGTGCCCTTCTCTGGCGCGAGCGTCCACGCTCGTGCCGTCTACAGCCACTACCTTCACCCCTACTCTGGCGCGAGCGTCCTCCGCTCGTGCCCTTCTTCGCATGTCCTCCCAAAGCCACTACCTTCACCAACATGAGCGAACAATACAAGTTCGTGGAAGGCCATGCACACTTCATCACTTTTGCCGTGGTGGGTTGGGTGGATGTGTTCACCCGAAGGGAATATACCGAGTTCCTGTTACAGAACTTGGCGTATTGCCGAAAGAACAAAGGCCTGCGGCTTTATGAGTTCGTGATCATGCCCAACCATCTGCACCTGATCGCGGTGGCGGCCAACGGGAACTTAGGCGAGATTATGCGCGACTTCAAAACATTCACGAGCAAGGAGCTGGTGAAGCGGATTGCGGCGAACCCGCAAGAGAGCCGCAGGGAGTGGATGTTGCGGGTGTTCCGGGAGCATGGCGCGGCGAATCCACAGAACGTACACCATCAATTTTGGCAACAGAGCAATCGTCCGATCATCTTGGATAAGCCGGAACTTTTCGAGCAAAGGCGGGTCTATCTTCGCGAGAATCCCCCACGTGCGGGCTTGGTCAATGATGAATCGGCATACATGTGGAGCAGTGCGAATCCACATTTGGACTTTGAATGCGATGCGGCGTAAGGTGAATGCGGCACGAGCGGAGGACGCTCGCGCCAGTGTGGGAATCCACAGAACGTACACCATCAATTTTGGCAACAGAGCAATCGTCAACCCGCACGCGAGCGTCCACGCTCGCGTGCGTGAAAAGGAGAATGCAATCGATCTCACACGAGCGTGGACGCTCGCGTGAGTTGAGGGGACGCTCGCGCCAGTGTGGAGAAGGTGCCCCTCGGCTTTGATCAAGCGGTGATCGACGGAACAATCTGACAACCGGAAGCAGACAACTGCGCCGCGCACATCATGGCCTTGAACCACCCATTGCTGCCATCACAACCTATCCAACGGAACCCGACCTAAAGCCACAACATGCCCCATGGCCTACTTTAGCGGCCCGAAAAACACAACCGTGCAGCGCGACATGAGCACAATGACCAAGGCCAAGCTGAATGAATTGCTGGGAGCCGAAGCCGACGACCTGCTGGGTCACACCTGCAAGACCATCACCAAGGCACAATTGAACCTGCCCGGCCCGGATTTCACGGACCGTTGTTTCGGCCTGAGCAACCGCTCGCCGCAGGTGATGCGCAGCATCCAATCCCTGTATGGCAATGGCCGCTTGGCCAACACCGGCTACATGAGCATCCTGCCGGTGGACCAGGGCATTGAGCACAGCGGCGGAGCCAGCTTCGCGCCCAATCCCATTTATTTCGACGGTGACAAGATCGTGGAACTGGCCATGGAGGGCGGCTGCAATGCCGTGGCCTCCACCTATGGCGTACTGGGCAGCGTGGCGCGCAAATACGCCCACAAGATCCCCTTCATTGTGAAGATCAACCACAACGAACTGATGACCCTGCCGAACAAGTTCGACCAGGTGCTGTTCGGCACCGTGGAAAGCGCGTGGGACATGGGCGCCGTGGCCGTGGGCGCCACCATCTACTTCGGCAGCGAGGAAAGCACCCGCCAGATCACCGAGGTGGCCGAGGCCTTCCAATACGCCCATGAGCTGGGCATGGCCACCATCCTCTGGTGCTACCTGCGCAACCCGGGCTTCAAGGTGGATGGCAAGGATTACCACACCGCCGCCGACCTCACCGGCCAGGCCAACCACTTGGGCGTCACCATCCAGGCCGATATCATCAAGCAGAAACTTCCCGAGACCAACGGCGGCTACAACGCCATCAAAGGCTACGGCAAGACGCACAAGAAGGTGTACAGCGACCTCACCACCGACCACCCGATCGACCTGTGCCGCTACCAAGTGGCCAACTGCTACATGGGGCGAATCGGCCTGATCAACAGCGGAGGGGCCAGCAGCGGCGCCAGTGACTTGGCCGAAGCGGTGAAAACCGCTGTGATCAACAAACGCGCCGGAGGCCAAGGACTCATCAGCGGCCGAAAGGCCTTCCAACGCCCGATGAAGGAGGGAGTGAGCTTGTTGAACGCCATCCAGGACGTTTACCTGGACAAGGGAGTGACCATTGCATAATTGGGAAAGGTGAAAGCTGAAAGTTGAAAGGACAGCTTCGGCTGATCTGTTTTTCAACTCTCCTCTTTCAGCTTTCAGCTTTCCTCTTTCAACTTTGCCCCGAACTATCTTCGCTTCCCGTACATAAAACGATGGGCTGGTTCACACGCGTCAAGGAAGGCATCACCACCTCCACGGAGGAAAAAAAGGAGACCCCGGAGGGGCTCTGGTACAAATGCCCGGAGTGCTCGGAGATCATGACCTCCGACGACCACGCCCAAAACCTGTGGGTATGCGCCAAGTGCCAATACCACGAACGCATCGGCAGTGCCGAATACTTCAGCATCCTCTTTGACGAAGGCAAGTTCAAGGAGATCGGGCAGAACCTGATCGCCGGGGACCCCCTGAAGTTCCAGGACACGAAAAAGTACGTGGACCGCCTGGCACAGACGCGCAAATCCACCGGCTTGAACGACGCCTTGCGGGCAGCGGACGGGAAATTGGACAAGCAGCCCGTGGTGATCGCCTGCATGGATTTCCGCTTCATCGGCGGCAGCATGGGCAGCGTGGTGGGCGAGAAGATCGCCCTGGCCGCCGATGCGGCGATGCGCCGCAAGTGCCCATTGGTCATCATCAGCAAGAGCGGCGGGGCCCGCATGATGGAGGCCGGCTTCAGCCTGATGCAGATGGCCAAGACCAGTGCCAAGCTCAGCCTGATGGCCCAAAAGCGCCTGCCGTTCATCAGCGTGCTCACCGACCCCACCACCGGAGGCGTTACGGCCAGCTTTGCCATGCTGGGCGACATCAACATCGCCGAGCCCAAGGCCTTGGTCGCCTTTGCCGGGCCGCGCGTGGTGCGTGAAACCATCGGGCACGACCTGCCGGAAGGCTTCCAGACCAGCGAATTCGTGCTGGAGCACGGCTTCCTGGACCTGATCGTGGAGCGCAAGGACCTGAAGACCACGCTGGGCCGGTTGATCCAGATGTTCCGCAGTTGAGGCCACCGCCGCATTCCACCCCACGCCCATGGACGGGGATGCCGCGCCCGGCCGCCTGAACAGCCATTGGGCTTACATTTCGACCATGATGCCCCGAACATCCTGGCGAAAAACCATCGCCGTGGCGCTGTTGGCCGCCACCACCCATGCCCATGCAGAGCACATCATTGGTGGCGAGCTCTATTACGACCATCTCGGGGCGGACCAATACCGGATCACGCTCACCCTGTACCGGGATTGTGCCGGCACCGGCGCAGCATTCGACGCACTTGGGAACATTACTATTTTCTCCGGCACCGGAACACTCGTGCAGTTGATCCAGGTACCCTACATGGGTTCCACCTTCGTGCCCGTGGAGCTGGACAGCCCGTGCCTGAACCTGCCCCCCAACCTGTGCATCGAAACCACCTCCTACATCACTACCGTCACATTGCCCCCGAGCGCCACGGGATACCAGGTGAGTTACCAACGCTGCTGCAGGCAACCAAGCATATTGAACCTGGTGGGTCCGGCAAGTGCAGGGCTCACCTGCACCACCCGTATCCCACCCCAGCCGGACCAGGCCAACAGTTCACCCCGGTTCAACTCCCTGCCCCCCGTTGCCCTCTGCTTAGGCGAACCGGTGGTGTTCGACCATTCTGCCACGGATCCCGACGGCGATCAACTGGTGTATGCGTTGGCCACCCCTTATACCGGGGGAAGCATGCTGGAGCCCTACCCGGCCATGTCCACTCCCCCGCCCTACACCCCGGTAGCATGGTCGGCCGGGTACAGCGGATCCTACCAGATCAACTCGCAGCCACCCATGGCCATCGATCCCTCCACCGGGGTTCTCACCGTGCAACCCGCTGCCATTGGCAACTATGTGATCGCCATCAGTGCGAAAGAGTACCGCAACGGCGTCCTGCTCTCCGAAACGATCCGCGATTTCCTGTTCTCGGTGGTGGCCTGCAATGCCACGGTGGATGCCATCATAGCGCCCCAAACCCAATTCTGCACCGGCGACCTCACCGTGAACTTCTCCAACGTCGGCATGGGAGGCCACTACTGGCACTGGGACTTTGGAGACCCGGACGCCTTGGCCGACACCTCCTCCGCGTCAAATCCAACTTGGACCTATCCTGGGCCCGGCACCTACACCGTCACCTTGGTGGCCAACCCCGGCCTGGGCTGTACGGATACCGCGCAGGCCATCTTTGCGCTCTATCCCACGCCGGACCCTTCGTTCCTGGTTCCGGGACCTGCCTGTGGCGCGTTCGATACCGTGCTCACCGCACTGGGCAATTTCGGGCCGGATGCCTCTATCCACTGGAGCTTCGGGCCGAACGCAACGCCCCCTGAAGCCTCCGTACCGCAAGTCAACGTCGCGTTTGGACCCAACGGCCCCCACCCCATTACGCTCACCGTGGAGGAGAACGGATGCACGGGCACCTTCTCCGCAACCGTGGCCACCTCCACCGTGCCGCAACCCTTCTTTTCTGCAAATCCGGAGCCGCCCCAGCCAGTGGGCACCGACATCCTCTTCAGCGACCTCACCTCCCTCAACGGGGCCCAGATCGCATCCGTGTATTGGATGCTGGACGACAGTGTGGTGCAGCATGGGGGCGCCGCTTGGCTGTGGAACAATGCCGCACCGGGCACCCATACCGTCACCTTGACCTATGTGACCCAGGAAGGATGTACGGTCAGTTATGCCATCACCTATGTGGTCCGGCCCGAGGAAGTAGTGATCCCCAATGTATTTTCACCCAACAACGACGGGCCGAACGATGCTTTCACCATCGTGAACGCCGAGTATTACAACAACAGCCTGAACGTGTACAACCGGTGGGGCCAGGTGGTGTTCCATGCCACCAACTACCGCAACCGTTGGCGCGCCCACGGCCTGCCCGACGGCACCTACTATTACGTGTTCCGCCTTGATGACGGACGTGAATTCACCGGGCACATCACCGTGCTGCGCTAGCTGCCGCGCCACCCTGCGTGCCCATGAAACCGAACGAGCAGCCGGGCTGGTCGTCAAGGGATTGTTCAGCCTTGCATAACCTACTGAACATGTGCCTATTAACTTGAAATGTCCCGCAGGACCGGACGTCTCCATCCCGAACAAGGAGTGCCTCATTCGAAAAGTCGGTCCCAATGCGGGGGAAATACCGTACATTCGCGCCCTCAACCGCCAAAGGGGCGGCCAATTAAGAGGCAGACGACACGACCATGATCGCAACAAAAGAGGCCAAAAAGGAGATCTTCAAGCTCCACGGTGGATCGGAAACCAACACCGGCAGCGCAGAAGGACAGATCGCCCTGTTCACCCAGCGCATCGAGCACCTTACCGAGCACCTGAAGAACAACAAGAAAGACCACCGCACGGAATCGGCCCTGCTGGACCTGGTGGGCAAGCGCAAGCAATTGCTCAGCTACCTGAAGAACCACGAGATCGAGCGTTACCGCGCAGTGATCGCGAAACTGGGCTTGCGCAAGTGAGCACCGCACAGGCCGCCTTGGCCGGAACAAGCGGTAGGACCCATTGACCAACGAAAAGGGCGATCGTAGGAACGGTCGCCCTTTTTGCATAATGCCGGAGAGCCCCGGCGACCGAAGAGAAAACCAATCAAAAAAAGGCACGAAAGGCGTGCCGGAAAAGATGAAACCAACAGGAATACAAAAGACCATCACCCTTCGTGATGGCAGGACCATCAGCCTGGAGACGGGCATCCTGGCCAAGCAGGCCGACGGTGCCGTTACCGTGCGCCTGGGCGATACCATCGTACTCGCCACCGTGGTGGCCTCCAAGGAGGCCCGCGAAGGCATCGACTTCCTCCCCCTTCAAGTGGAATACCGCGAAAAGTTCAGCGCAGCCGGCCGTTTCCCTGGCGGCTTCTTCAAACGCGAGAACAGGCCCCATGACGGTGAGATCCTCGTGAGCCGCTTGGTGGACCGTGCGCTACGCCCGCTCTTCAACGACGATTTCCACGGCGATACCCAGGTGCAGATCTCGATGATGAGCTCCGACAAGGAGAATCCCGCGGATTCGCTGGCCTGCTTGGCTGCCTCTGCGGCCATCGCCGTAAGCGACATCCCCTTCCACGGGCCCGTGAGCGAAGTGCGCGTGATCCGCAACGGCGGTGCTTGGACCATCAACCCCACCTACGCCCAAATGGAAGGCGCCGACATCGACCTGATCGTGGCCGGCACCGAAAAGGACATCCTGATGGTGGAAGGTGAAATGCTGGAGGTTTCCGAGGCGGAGATGATCGAGGCCATCAAGCTGGCCCATGAGAGCATCAAGGACCAGTGCCGCGCCATCAATGAGATGGCCGCCCTAGTGCCCAAGAGCCTCACCAAGCGCACGTACAACCACGAGGAGAACGACGCTGACCTGCAAAAGGCCATCTACGACGCCACCTTCCAGAAATACTACGATATCGCCGTTCACCCCAGCAGCAAGGATGAGCGCGGCGCCGCATTCGGCAAAGTGAAGGAAGACTTTCTGGCCACCCTCACCGACGAGCAGCGCGCCAAGAAGGCCATGCTGGACCGTTACTTCAAGAAGGCCCAGAAAGCGGCGGTGCGCCGCGTGGTGCTCGAGAAGGGCATTCGCCTGGACGGCCGCAAAACCGATGAGATCCGCCCTATTTGGAGCGAAGTGGACGTGCTGCCCGGCACCCACGGCAGCGCCATCTTCACCCGCGGTGAAACGCAGGCCATCAACCTGCTCACCCTCGGCTCCAAGATGGACGAGCAAACCGTGGACACCGCCGTGGTGAAGCGGAGCGACCGCTTTATGCTGCACTACAATTTCCCCGCCTTCAGCACCGGTGAAACCCGCCCCATCCGCGGCCCCGGACGCCGCGAGATCGGCCACGGCAACCTGGCCTTCCGCGCCCTGAAGCCCGTGCTGCCCAGCGCCCTTGAGAACCCATACACCATGCGCCTGAACTGCGACATCCTGGAGAGCAACGGCTCCAGCTCCATGGCCACGGTGTGCTCCGGCACCCTCGCGCTGATGGACGGCGGCATTCAGATCAAGGCCCCCGTGAGCGGCATTGCCATGGGCATGATCAGCGACCCCGACGGCAAGTACGCCATCCTCAGCGACATCCTCGGCGACGAGGACCACTTGGGCGACATGGACTTCAAGGTAACCGGTACCTCCAAGGGCATCACCGCCACCCAGATGGACCTGAAGGTGGACGGCTTGAGCTATGAGGTGCTGGGGCAAGCCCTGGAGCAGGCACGCAAGGGCCGCCTGCACATCCTGGGTGAAATGATGAAGACCCTGGACAAGCCCCGCAGCGACTACAAGGAACATGCTCCGCGCATCGTGGCCATCGAGATCCCCAAGGAAAGCATCGGGCCGGTGATCGGCCCCGGCGGCCGCGTGATCCAGGAGATCCAGGCCGAGACCAACACCACCATCGTGCTGGAAGAGATCGACGGCGTGGGCCATGTGCAGATCATGAGCGAGAACAAGGCCGGCATCGATGCGGCCCTGGCCCGTGTGAAAGCCATTGCCTTCCCGCCCACCGCCGAAATGGGCGTTACCTACAAGGGCAAGGTGAAAACCATCATGCCCTACGGAGCCTTCGTGGAGATCTTCCCCGGCACCGATGGCCTGCTGCACGTGAGCGAACTGGATTGGAAGCGCGTGGAACACGTGGAAGACGTGCTGAAGGAAGGCGACTTGGTGGAATTCCAAGTGATCGACAAGGACCCGCGCACCGGCAAGTTGAAGCTGAGCCGCAGGGTGCTGTTGCCCAAGCCGGAAGGCTATGTGGAGCGCGAACCGGCCATGGAAGGCGACCGCCGCAACGGCGACCGCCCGCGCCGCGACCATCGTGAGCGCCGCGACCGCGGACCGCGCCGGGAACATTGAACCCATATTATCCAACAAGGCCCGGGGCCGTACCGAAAGGTGCGGCCCCGCTTGCTTGGTTGCGTAACCACCTTGTGCCCTTCGGCGTTGAACCGCCCCGACAACCACAACCAACTTCAGGGCTATCATGGCACGCATGCGACAACTCAAGATCTCCAAGCAGGTCACCAACCGCGATACCCCTTCACTGGATAAATACCTCACCGAGATCGGAAAGGTGAAGCTGATCACTGCCCAGGAGGAAGTGGAACTGGCCCGCCGCATCAAAAAGGGCGACAACGAGGCATTGGAGGCACTGTGCAAGGCCAACCTCCGCTTTGTGGTGTCGGTGGCCAAGCAATACCAAGGCCAAGGGCTCACCCTGCCGGACCTGATCAGCGAGGGCAACCTAGGGCTCATCAAAGCCGCCACCCGTTTCGATGAAACGCGGGGCTTTAAATTCATCAGCTATGCCGTGTGGTGGATCCGACAACAGATCCTGCAAAGCCTTGCCGAACAGGCCCGCATCGTGCGTCTGCCACTGAACAAGATCGGCTCGATCAACAAGATCAACAAGGCCTTTGCACGCTTGGAACAAGAGCACGAACGGGCACCCACCGCGGCCGAGCTCGCCGAAAACCTGGAAATGACCTTGGACGAGGTGAAGACCAGCCTCAGCAACACCGGCCGGCACCTCAGCATGGACGCCCCCCTTCGGGACGATGGCGACAGTGGCACCATGCACGACCTGATGCGCAACGAGGACCAGCTTGACCCCATGGAAGCGTTGCTGGGCGAGAGCCTCCGTACGGAGATCGAACGCTCACTGGAGCTGCTGTCAGGCCGCGAAAGCGATGTGATCCGCCTTTATTTCGGGCTGGCAGGCAACCAGCCGCACACCTTGGAGGAGATCGGCCGCAAATTCGACCTCACCCGCGAAAGAGTCCGCCAGATCAAGGAGAAAGGCATACGGCGCCTGAAGCAAGCGGGCCATGGACGCGCATTGCGCAGCTACCTGACCGATTGATCCCGCAGGCACGGGGCAAGAACTGGCGAGGCCGCCCCGGTAACCGGGGCGGCCTCGCCGCATTGGACTACTTTTGCCCGCCATGGCCCACATCATCGCCCCATCGCTCCTGTCCGCCGATTTTGCCCGGTTGGCCCAGGCCGTGGAATTGGTGGATACCAGCGCGGCACCTTGGCTGCATTTGGATGTGATGGACGGCCTGTTCGTGCCCAACATCAGTTTCGGCCCTGCCGTGATCAAAGCCATTCGGCCATTGACGCGCAAGGTGTTCGACGTGCACCTGATGATCACCGGTCCGGACCGTTACATCACCGCGTTCAGGGATGCCGGGGCGGACAGGCTCGCCGTGCATTACGAAGCGTGCACCCATCTGCACCGCACCATCCAAGCCATCAAGGCTGCAGGCATGAAGGCAGGCGTTGCCATCAACCCCCACACGCCGGTGCACCTGCTCACCGATGTGTTGGCCGATCTGGACCAAGTGGTCCTCATGAGCGTCAACCCGGGGTTCGGCGGCCAGAAGTTCATACCCGGCACCCTGCGCAAGTTGAACGCCTTGGCCGAAATGCGCCATATCCACGAAACGACGTTCCTGATCGAAGTGGACGGCGGCGTGTCCATGGAGAATGCCGCACTGTTGGCAGAGAGTGGTGCCGATGTGCTGGTCGCAGGCAACAGTGTTTTCGGCACTCCCGACCCTGCAGCCGCAATCCACATGCTGAGCGCATAACGCACTTGGCCACCTTCACCCCCTTTCCTTTATATTGGCACAATGAAGACATTCGCCCTACTGCTGACAGCCGTTCTGCTGCCCTCAATATCCCTGGCCCAGGAGCACTACTGCCCCTCCCGCACCATCACCATGCGATGGCTGCAGGAACAAGGCCTGCAGGTGGACCTCGCCGCGGAAGCTGCCCGGTTGGAGCAGGAAGGCAGTCAGCGCGGCAGTGTACGCACCGTGCCCGTGGTGGTGCACGTGGTGTGGAACACAAGCGCCGAGAACGTGTCCAATACGGTGATCCAGAACATCGTGGCACGGATGGACGCGGATTTCCAGGCCGTGAACACGGACTACGGCAACGTGCGCAACACCTTCCTCGCCTCCCGCGGCAACCCTCAGATCAGCTTCTGCTTGGCCACCATGGACCCCTTGGGCAATGCCACCACCGGCATCACGCGCACCCAAACTTCGAAAACCTGGTTCGACCCGGACACGGAAACCAATCTGATGAAGGGTGCCACCTACGGCAAAACCGCATGGAACCCGAACAAATACCTCAATATCTGGATCTGTGACATCAGCAGCGGCGCATCCGGAGGATATGTGACCGCCGGGTATGCCTATCTGCCGGTGGGGGGAATCGTGGGAACGGCCAATGACGGGCTGGTGCTCGACTACAATTATGGCACCATGGACCGTACAGCTTCCCACGAGATCGGGCACTATTTCGGACTGGACCACCCCTGGGGCGACGGCAACTGCTCGCCTGGCGACGGCATCAGCGACACGCCCCCCACCAACAGCCCCACGTATAGCTGCAGCAATACCAGCTTGATGAAGTGCAACACCCTGACCCAGTACGAGAACCACATGGACTACAGCAACTGCCCGGTGATGTTCACCAACGGCCAGGCCACCGTGATGAACAACGTGCTCAGCGGGGTACGTGCCTCATTGCTGACCTCCAACGGATGCAGCGGGGCCACCAGCGGCCCCTGCGTTCCCACCTCTACCAATGGCACCACCGATGGTGATTACATCGACGGCGTGGTGCTCGGCAGCATCAACAACACCAATTCGGGATCCAACGGGGGCCCGGCCTACAACGATTACATGTCCCTCTCCACCGCATTGGTACGGGGAAGCACCTACACGGTCAGCATCACCGCCGGAAGCTATGCGGGGGACCATTACGCAGCCTGGATCGACTACAACGGCGACAACACCTTCAGTGCATCGGAAAAGCTGGGTGAATTCACTTCCACAGCCGCAGGGCAAACCGGTTCCATCAACTTTACCGTGCCCGCAAACGCCACGCTCGGCAACTCCCGCATGCGTGTACGAGGAGTGTATCATCTGTCAAGCGAGCCCACCCCCACCGACCCCTGCTTCAACTACGGGTACGGGGAAACCGAGGATTACGGGATCAGCATCACGGGGGGAAGCAACACCCCATGCATCCCTACCGCACAAGTGGGAACCAGCGGGGGCGATTTCATCGACGGAGTGGTTTTGCAGGAGATCCAAAATACAGGGTCGGGCTCTCTTAGTGCGCCCACCTACCACGATTATACCGCCGTTTGGTCAGCCACCCTGGTCAGGGGCGCCTCCTACACCGTGGAGATCACCACGGGGGAATATGGCGAAGACTTGGTTGCCGCATGGATCGATTTCAATGGCAACGGGCAGTTCGACACTAGCGAGAAGCTTGGTGACCTGTGGACCGAAAACCCGTTCCAGGTGGTGCCTTTCACCTTCACCGTACCCGCCAACGCCACCATCGGCAACACCGTTATGCGTGCAAGGGTCGTCTATCCCGACATCGATGGCGGCCAACCGATCACCCCGGACCCCTGCATCAATTTCGTCTGGGGCGAAACAGAGGATTACGGCATCACGATCACCCCATCGGTATCAATCACCGAAGCACCGGGGCTGAACCTCACTGTGCGCAACATGGGCAACCACGTTCTGGTAACTTGGGACCAGGAAGCGCGCCAGCAACATGCAGTGGTGTTGGATGCATCCGGCCGTGCCGTGCAAGCGTTGGACCCCAAAGGCGACCGCTTGGTCATTGGGACCAGCACATTGGCCAGTGGCATCTATCAATTCGTACTGCACCTGGACGGGGTCCGGTTAAACACCCGCTTCCTGGTAGGCGGCCAATAAGGAAGGAGCGTTCATCCCGTACCGGGGCGAACTTGACGACGCGTATCCTTCGCTCGTCCAATTCCCCTATTTTGGAGGTAACCATTTCTTCGGGGCCGCGTTGACGCAGGTCCATACGAGGTCATGGGTTCACGCACATTTTCCACCCTCCTTCTGCTTCTGGCAGTGCCGTTTGCCGGCACGGCCCAACGCGCCGCCCGTTCAGGGCTGGGCTACATGGGCGGGCCCCAATTGTGCACGTGGCGGTCCGAGCTGGTGATCTACCGCCCCATACCGGGCGTGGTGGCCGGTTTCTACGCACCCATTTGGGTCGGAAACCATTTTGAGATCCAGCCCGAACTGCTGTTGTCTTTAGACGGAACTTCCCGTGACGTGGCCGACGGGGGCCGCGCCACCCTGCGCAGCCTGCATGCCCTGATGCCCGTAAGCTTGAAGTATTTCCCCAGCCGCACCTTCAATCTGCAAGCGGGCGTGCAAGGCGGCTACCTGCTGATGGCCCAGGCAGAAGGAGCCGATGCTAGCGCCGAGTTGAACGTATTGGACATGGGCGTAACCATCGGCGCCGGCATCGGCTTCCCATCTGGCGTGGACATCACGTTGCGCTACTATGAAGGCCTCAGCAACACCCTGAGGGAGGACCATGCCCTCTTCCCCGACAACCACACCCTGCAGTTGACGGTGGGCAAGCGGTTCACGCAGTTCAGGCACAGCCGCTTGAGCCGCCACTAAGCCGGCCAGGCCCACGGCCAACGGCGGCACCGGTATCTTCGCGGCATGGACCGACCGCTCCGCATCGCCCTCCTCGGTGGAGGGCAATTAGGCCGCATGTTCATCGAGAACGCGCTCCGCTACGATGTGGAGGTGCATGTGCTGGACCCTGATGCCGCATGCCCGTGCGCTTGGCTGGCCCACCGCTTTGTGCAGGGCGCCTTCAACGACCGGGATACGGTGATGCGCTTTGCGGCTGATGCGGATGTGATCGGGATCGAGATCGAGCATGTCAGCGTAGAAGCCTTGGAGCTGCTGGAGCGCCAAGGCAAGGTGGTGGTACCTGCCGCCAACACGCTCCGCACCATCCAGGATAAAGGCCTGCAGAAGGAATTCTACGTGAAACACGGCATTCCCACGCCAGCCTATGCACGCATCGAGCGTGCGGCACAGGTGGACACCTTCCCGCAGCTGCTTCCCGGCTTTCTGAAAACCACTACCGGAGGTTATGACGGCAAAGGTGTTCAGCCCGTCACAGGTACTGCGGACATCCCGGATGACTTCAATGGGCCTTATATCCTGGAAAAGCAGGTGGCCATTGCCAAAGAGCTCGCCGTTATTGCCGTGCGCGGGTCGGATGGCCGCACGGCGGCGTACGACCCCGTGGAAATGGTGTTCAACCCTGAACTGAACCTGGTGGACCATCTGCTGGCCCCCGCACGCTGCGAACCCGAAGTAATCGAGGAGGCAAAAGCCTTGGCCATGCAGGTGGCCGGTGCATTCGGCGGAACGGGCATCTATGCCGTGGAAATGTTCCTGACCACGGATGGTGCCTTGCTGGTGAACGAAACAGCCCCGCGTGCGCATAACAGCGGGCACTACACCATTGAAGCGTGCCCCAGTTCCCAGTTCGACCAACTGCTCAGGGCCTATATGCAGTGGCCCATTGGCGATGTGCGCATGCATGGCCTCGCGGCCATGGTGAACCTGGTGGGCGAAGGCGGAAGCGGCACGCCCCGCTTGGAAGGCACGGACAACATCCTGGGGCGGCCGGCCACCTTCATCCACCTGTACGGAAAGGCAAAAACGCGTACCGGTCGCAAAATGGGCCATGTGACCGTGATCGCATCGAAGGAAGAAGAAATCGATGAAAGCGTGGCGGCGATCAAGGCACACGGCAAGGTGGTGCCCATGAACCGCATGGAACCTGTAAAACACCAGAGGCAATGATCGGCATCATCATGGGCAGTCGGAGCGACCTGGAGATCATGCGCGAGGCTGTGGACACGGCCAGGGAGTTCGGCATTGGCTTCGAGGTAACGGTGGTAAGCGCCCACCGTACACCGGAACGCATGGTGGCCTACGCGAAAGGCGCTGCTGCACGCGGATTGAAAGTGATCATAGCCGGTGCAGGCGGCGCGGCGCATTTGCCCGGCATGGTAGCCTCCCTCACCATCCTCCCGGTGATCGGCGTACCGGTAAAAAGCCGCAACAGCTTGGATGGCTGGGATTCGCTGCTGAGCATCGCCCAGATGCCGGCCGGGGTGCCCGTGGCCACCATGGCGGTGAACGGGGCGCGCAATGCCGGCCTGCTCGCCGTACAGATCTTGGCCACCTCGGACGAAGAGCTCAGCAGGAAGCTCGTTGCGTTCAAGGCCGAACAGGAACAGAAGGTGCGGGAGGGCATCAAGGCCTTGCAGCAACAGTTCCCCAACCATTTCGACCAGCACGGGCCATTGGGCTGACCGCGCCGCGTTCAACGAGCCGTACCCGCCCCCACCTTGGGCGCCGCCCGCCGCAGGTTGAAGGGCACTTGTATGCGCAGGCACACGTTGCGGCCCATGTTATGGATGCCGCTGTGCCCACTCCCGTTCACAGGGTATTGGTCGAGGTACTTCAACCGGCTCATGTTCCCTTGGTAAGCCACGTTCGCCAAATTGGAACCCAGGACCGTGAACGTGAACAAGGTGCGGCCATCCCTTGCCAGTACATCACCACCTGCACCGGCATCCAATAGGATGTAGCCCGGTGTGCGGGTTTCGGTGCCATTGGCACCCCAAAATCGGTCCTGATCCCCATATACCTCCACGCCGAACCTGAAGAACAAGCCCGAAAGCCTTCCCAGTTGTTTGGCCGTATGGTAACGCAGCCCGCTGGAGACATGAACAGGCGGGACCATGGGCAGGTAGCGCGTACTGTCCGTGACCTCCAACCCGTTGCCGCCCAGGTTCAGCGCCTGCACAAATGCCAAGGTGCTCTCAAAATGCAGGCGATCGAAGGGATGGGGATGGATGTCCAGCCCCACCTCCGCACCGAACAGCCGTGCCTCTGTTTGCGCATACCGGAACACTGGAAGCCGTTGGCCGTCATGCACCACGATCGAATCGCCACCGGACCCGGAAGCCAGCTTGGTGTTGAAGATGTAATTATGTACGGCATTGCCGAACACCTCCATGCTGGCTGAAACATGCGTGCCGGCCAGAAACAATCCAACGTCGCCCTGCATATTGAACTCGGGCCTCAGGTGAACATCGCCCACCTGCACCAGGCCCTCACCCGAATGCACCCCCCGCATCAGGATCTCCGCCTCATTGGGGGCCCTGTATCCCCTGCTGACATTGGCCTTCAGCGTCAGGGCTCCGTTCACGTTCCATGCGGCCCCGATGCTGCCGCTGAGGCCGCCTACGTCCACAAAAGCAGCGTGGAACCGGGGTTCTGCTCCGGCAGTATTGCGGGAAACGGCCACGTCGAAGCCGGTTGCCGGGTCGGTGTGCGTGTACAACGTCCGGCTCCGCATGTGCCGCAAATCGTAGCGCAGGCCTCCCGCAAGATCAACACGGCCCACTGTCCTCTTTACCAGCACAAAGGCACCGATATCGAGCTTGTTGAAGTCCGGTAGCAGGAAATCGGTACCCCGGCTGGCATCGTTCACCTGATACATGCCGTTTGCGCCCAGGGTGGCGGCCCATCCCAAGTACCTCGCCACATGGTACTTCACATCGTAATTCACGGTGTTCAACCGGAGGTACAATCCGGGCACTCCGGGATGCTCCGGGTATTCGAACTCACGCCGCACGCTGCTTTGCCAGCCGAGCTGCCCGGTGATGCGGTCATCGCCCAAATTGAAGCCGGTGCTTGCTTGCGCAAAATTGCGCTGTACATGTTGGTGCACGGCACCAATACCGTATGAGCCCAGCATGCCGTCGTCGGCGACGCGCCAATCTTCGCCAGCATCGTCTACCGGATAGGTAAACCTCCTCGACGTGCTGTCCCTGCTGCCGTCGGGAACCTCAAGGATGTTGTCGTGAACGCCAAGCCTCAGCCGTGCGAATCCCCACGCACGGTTGAGGCCGATGTGCGCATTGAGGTCCTTGCGATGGTACTTCGTGCCCAGCACGCGGCCATCCACAGGGTTGGCAAAGTTGCCCGCCAAGGTGGCGGTCATACGCCCGCCATAATGCAGTTTGCCATTGTTGGCATCCAGGGCCAAGGAACCCGATAGCGCCCTGTTGTTCGAATCAAAGCCGCCCAAGGCTTCCCCCCGGAAGGTGCCCGGGGCAGCAGCTGGCGCCGGGAGGAGGTTCACCACCCCGGCCAAGGCACCGGATCCATAGATCAAGCTGGCCGGGCCCTTTACCACTTCCACCCGTTCCACCACGAAGGGATCGATCTCCACGCCGTGCTCTTCACCCCACTGTTGGTCCTCCATGCGCACCCCGTCAAAAAGCGTAAGCACCCGATCACCGCCAAGGCCGCGGATCACCGGCTTGGAGACTGCGGGGCCGGTTGTAACTGTATGCATGCCGGGCACCCGGCCAAGGGCTTCCACGAGGTTGGATGATGCGTGTTCCCTCAGGAAATCCGGCCCCAGGAGCACCATGGGCACTGGTTCGCGCCGCAACTCCGTTGCCTTGGCACTGCCCGTAACCACCACATTGTGCATTTCGGTGACACTGGGGACAAGCGTAAAATCCCGTGTGCGTGTCACCGCCAGGTCAACCACCCCGGCGTAGGTGGCGTAGCCCAACATCACCACTTTCACCAATGCTTTGGAAGCCGGCAGGTCCTGCATGGCATAGCGTCCTTCGCCATCGGTGAAGGTGCGCGACCCCAGATCGGGAAATGAGACCTCGGCACCCGGAACCGGTTGGCCGGTACCAACCTCCAGCACTCTGCCATGAAGGGACAATTGTGCATGGAGCCGGGGAATGGCCGCAGTGAACAGGGCAACGAAAAGCAATGATCGCAACATGAACTGGAAATCCGATTATCCGGCCGGTGGGCCGCTTGCGCCACCGGCGGTGAAAAACTGTCCGACAACCGGTATCCGATGCCGGGACGGTACTGTTAACGGAATGGTGGGGGCCTCCTGTCCCACCGCCTGCGGCCGTTCAAGGCCGATCAGCCATGCACCGGCGGACCACGAAGGCGTGGAACCTCGTGGAAAGCATGATCCACAATGGGCAGAACCGTCGCGGTTGCTTCGCCCGTGACGTGCATCAACGAAGGCATCTGCACCAATGGTGCGATTTCGCAGGGAAGAACCGGTGCCTCGCAGATCGGGCAATGTTCGTTGACGACCAAGACCGGCTTATCCGTGGCGCCCCGCCGATCTCCTTCCACGCAATGGTGGAACCAGGTTCGTGGCATGGCCCATTGCAGGACCACTGCGAGCATGAGCCACGCCATCAAGTTCCTGCATCCCCCGCCGTGCATGCCCGCGAAGATACCTGCACCACCACCATTTCCGCCGTGATCCCCCCACCGATCCTAAATTTACCCCGCAGGCGCAACCATGCGGCACATCATTTTCCTCTTCGCACTGCTTTTGGCGATGCCAAGGGTTTTGCATGCCCAACATGCCGAGCCTCCTTCCACCATGGCCAACGACCTTTGTTCGTGCTTGGGCACCATCTCCCCCAAACCGGATGATCGCCAATTCGATCGGGATGTGCGTCTTTGCCTGAACACCGTGGTCGCCTCACATTCAAGGGAAGTGGTCGAACTGCTGCGGCAATATCCTGCCGAAGACAGGAAGATGTACTTATTGGGCCTGCTGCTGGGCCATGCGCTCGACCGCACTTGCCCGCAATATCCCTTGGTCAAGGAACGCCTGCGCCTCTTGCTCCAGCCCGCGCCAAAAGCCATACCAAGCACCTGATGGCGACTGTACAGAATGAGGGACATGCCCCTGGCCATATCGGGCTGCTCACCTCCGGCGGGGATGCGCCGGGCATGAACGCAGCAATCCGGGCCGTGGTGCGTACCGCACATTACTATGGGATGCAGGTGAGCGGCATCATGGAAGGGTATGAAGGACTGATCCAGGATGCGATCAAGCCCATGGGTGTGCGCGATGTGAGCAACATCATCCAGCGCGGGGGAACCATCCTTCGTTCGGCCCGAAGCAGGTCGTTCCTCACCCCCCAGGGCCGCGCTACGGCAAAGCACAACTTGGACAGGCATGGCATCGATGCCTTGATCGTGATCGGAGGGGACGGCACCTTCCGGGGTGCCTCCATTTTTGAAAGGGAACACGGGTTGCCGGTGATCGGTATTGCCGGCACCATCGACAATGACCTGGGCGGCACGGACAGGAGCATCGGCTTCGACACCGCTACCAACACGGCCATGGAAATGGTGGACCGGATACGCGATACGGCCTCGTCGCATGATCGGCTGTTTTTTGTGGAGGTGATGGGCCGGACAACCGGTGCCATTGCCATGCATTGCGGCATTGCGGCAGGTGCCGAGTATGTGATGGTGCCCGAGCGCGATCAGGGGATCGATGAATTGATCGGGGTATTGGAGCGCGCCGCAAGGACCAAATCGTCCGTGATCGTGATCGTGGCGGAAGGAGATGAGGAAGGCGGTGCCTATGAAGTGGCACGCAAGGTGAAAAAACGCTTCCAACATTTCGACACGCGGGTGAGCGTTCTGGGCCATGTGCAGCGGGGAGGCAATCCCACGGTGGCCGACCGGTTGTTGGCGAGCCGCTCCGGGGTGGCAGCCGTGGAGGCTTTGCGCAAAGGAGACCGGAACAAGATGGTGGGCCAGGTGAACGCTTCGATGGTACTTACTCCGTTCGACCAAGTACTCCACAAGCCAGTCGATTTGGACGAGGACCTGCTGCGCATCCTGGGGATCCTCTCCATTTGACCGGACTTCCTCCGGTGCACCACCAAAAAGCGCAAGTGCGGCCGCACCTGTGGCGCGGCCGCACTTGCGTGCATCCTTTCCGTCGATCAGAGCTTGACCATCCGCGCGTGGCCCATTACGTGGCCGTTCCCATCCAACACGGCTACCATGTAGGTGCCAGGCACCAGCCAGGAGATGTCCATCTGTTCACGGAACTGAAGTTCATTGACCATCCGGCCGGATGCATCATGGATACGCACAGTTCGTGGATTCGTTGAACCGCACCGGATGGTGATGTGGTTGTGCGCCGGATTGGGCAACAAGGCGATGCCTGGCCTTTCGGACCCATCCTCATCCACCCCGGTGGGAAGATTGGTTTGGCATGCATTGCCTACGCCGTCACCGTCCATGTCTTCTTGTCCGGGGTTGTGCACCCAGATGCAGTTGTCGCAGACATCCCCAACCCCGTCGCCATCGAAATCACCTTGGTCCGGGTTCTTTACGGAGGGGCAGTTGTCCATGCAGTCAGGTACTCCATCTTGATCCTGGTCGGCATTCGGAACGATCCCGGTGTTGCCGCCAGAGCAAATACCGCAATCGTCGAACGAGGCCGAACCACCGGGTACACCGTTGCAATCGACCATCTCGATCATGCCGACGCACTCGCAGTTTATCTCATATTGGTCGTTGAAGGTGGCCGGGTTCCCATCATCACAGGGTGACCCGGGCAAGGCGCTTCCACCCGGTGTCCCTTCGCAATCCACTACTTGACCCACGCATTCGCAATCAACTGTCCACGTGTCATTGCCCGTGTTCGCGTTGCCGTCGTTGCATGCCGTGCCGGGCAATGCCGTACCGTTCGGTGTGCCATTGCAGTCCACCGTTACAGGCGTGCCTGTGCATTGGCAGTTGTTGTTCCATGTATCATTGATCGTGTTCGCGTTGCCGTCATTGCAGGCTGTGCCGGGAAGCGCGGTGCCGCCGGGCGTGCCCGTACAGTCGATCACTTGGCCTACGCACTGGCAGT
>ENA-UOUJ01000408-UOUJ01000408.1-activated-sludge-metagenome-genome-assembly--contig:-NODE-408-length-31063-cov-16.179728_pt1 | contig 31063 bp, 24 predicted proteins | sample MGYA00249839_ERZ747224 | MGnify/ENA primary metagenome ERZ747224 (study PRJEB28782, sample SAMN03220277) | activated sludge metagenome | biome: wastewater; feature: sewage sludge; material... | reverse complement strand
TGCATAATAGTACCCAGTTCCTGAAGCGTCATTTGAAAACCGCCATCTCCGATTATAGCTATTACGCTTCTTTGTGGTGCGCCAAACTTGGCTCCTATTGCAGCAGGCAATGCAAAACCCATTGTTCCCAGTCCACCGGAAGTAACGTTGCTTTTACTTTCATTGAAATTTGCGTAACGGCAGGTTACCATCTGGTGTTGTCCCACATCCGTTACAAGAATGGCGTTGCCTTCTGTAAGTTCATTCAATACATTTATTACTTCGCCCATGGTCATTACTTCTCCGACAGGGTTCAGTTCTTCATTTATAACAATTTCTTCTTCCTGCTTTTTCATATCCTTAAACTTCTGCAGCCATACAGCATGCTGCTTTTGCTGAATCAAAGCGGTTAGTAAGGGAAGCGTTTCCTTACAATCGCCCCAAACAGGCACGGCAGTTTGCACATTCTTATCAATTTCCGCAGGATCAATATCAAGGTGGATCACTTTTGCCTGCCGGGCATATTTGTCAAGCCGGCCGGTAACACGGTCATCGAACCGCATACCTACCGCGATCAATACATCACATTCATTGGTTAATACATTCGGCCCGTAATTACCATGCATCCCCAGCATGCCTACGTTAAGCCGGTGGCTGGTGGGTAATGCGCTCAACCCCAGCACCGTCCAGGCGGCGGGCAAGCCTCCCTTTTCAATAAAATCCTGAAATTCCTTTTCGGCTTTGCCCAGAATAACGCCCTGCCCAAAAATTACAAAAGGCCGTTCCGCAGCATTAATTAAATCCGCAGCCGCTGTTATATATTCTTTACGGATCTCAGGCTTGGGGCGATAGCTGCGTATGTGATTGCACGGTGTATATCCGGGATAGCTGAACTTTTGTACCTGTGCATTTTTGGTAATGTCTATTAACACGGGTCCGGGTCTCCCGGTACGGGCAATGTAAAAAGCCTTAGCCAGCACACCCGGAATTTCCGTAGCATCTGTTACCTGGTAATTCCATTTGGTTACGGGTGTTGTAATATTAATGACATCTGTTTCCTGGAAGGCATCGGTACCCAATAAATGAGCGAATACCTGGCCGGTAATACATACCAGCGGCGTACTGTCAATTTGCGCATCGGCCAGCCCGGTTACCAGATTGGTGGCGCCCGGCCCGCTGGTGGCAAACACCACGCCTACTTCTCCCGATGTGCGTGCATAGCCCTGCGCTGCATGTATTCCTCCCTGTTCATGGCGAACGAGAATATGGTTTAAAACGTTTGTATAATCATACAAAGCATCATATATAGGCATGATGGCTCCGCCGGGATAACCAAAGAAATCGGTAACATTTTCAGCTACTAAGGCTTCCATCACCGCCTGCGCTCCACTGATCTCTGTTCCTGCGGCATACCGTGCAGGCTTTGCTGCGGGTTTCTTTTGGCCGGTTATTTTTTTTACTTTTTCTGTCAATAATGTATCGCTCATTATGATTCTTTTTTATCAGAAATTATTAATTGGTCCATGGGTATCATTCATCCGTTACACATCCCTCACTCGCATCCTTCACACTGGCGGCATATTTGAATAAAACCCCTCTGGTAACTTTTAACGCGGGTTGTTTCCATGCCGCCTTTCGCCGTGCAATTTCTTCAGCGCTTACTTTTAAAGAGAGCAGGTTTTTTGTTGCATCTATTTCAATGATATCGCCATCTTCCACCAAACCTATCAATCCGCCTTCGTAAGCTTCGGGAGTAATATGTCCGACGACGAACCCATGTGTGCCACCGCTAAACCTGCCATCGGTAATCAATGCAACCGATTTACCCAAACCAGCGCCAATGATGGCCCCTGTAGGTTTCAGCATTTCTGGCATGCCCGGCGCGCCTTTGGGTCCTTCGTTTTTTATGACGACGACATCTCCCTGTTTCACTCTGCCGGTAGAAAGGCCTGCTATCAGGTTCTTTTCGCCGTCAAACACCCTTGCCGGCCCTTCAAACCGTTCGCCTTCCTTACCGCTGATCTTGGCTACGCTTCCTTTTTCGGCCAGGTTGCCATATAATATTTGCAGGTGACCTGTTTTTTTAATGGGCTTTTCCAACGGATAGATAATATCCTGCGTTTCAAAATCTATGCTTTTAATCTCCGCTAAATTTTCGGCTACCGTTTTACCGGTTACTGTTAAACAATCGCCATGCAACAAGCCTTTTTCGAGCAGGTATTTCATTACCGCAGGAATACCGCCGTGTTCATGCAGGTCCTGCATTAAATATTTCCCTGAAGGCTTGAAATCGGCCAACACCGGCGTTTGATCACTCATGCGCTGAAAATCGTTCTGGGTTATTTCAACCCCCACACTTTTTGCAATGGCAATAAAATGCAGCACGGCATTGGTGCTTCCGCCGGTTATAATAATTACTCTCAGGGCGTTTTCAAATGCCTTCCGCGTCATAATATCAGAAGGCAAAATATTTTTTTCAAGCAGCAGGCGGATCGCTTTACCGGCAGCAAGACATTCCGTTTTCTTTTCGGGGCTAAGCGCCGGGTTAGAAGAAGAATAAGGCAAGCTCATGCCTAACGCCTCAATAGCCGATGCCATAGTATTTGCCGTATACATGCCACCACAGGCGCCGGCGCCCGGGCAACTATTCATTACAATACCTTTAAAATCGCCTTCGCTCAGGTTACCGGCAATTTTTTGTCCTAATGCTTCAAATGAAGAAACAATATTCAGATCCTGCCCTTTATAATGCCCCGGTGCAATGGTGCCACCGTATACCATTATCGCCGGACGGTTCAGGCGGCCCATGGCCATAATGCTTCCGGGCATATTTTTATCGCAGCCCGGCAAGGCTATCAAACCATCATAATATTGTGCACCGCAAACCGCTTCAATGCTGTCTGCAATAATATCGCGACTAACCAGGGAATAGCGCATACCGTCTGTGCCATTACTGATACCATCGCTCACACCTATGGTGTTGAAGATGAGCCCTACCATTTCGTTGTCCCACACACCCTGCTTTACAATCTTCGCCAGGTCATTGAGGTGCATATTACAGGTATTACCATCCCATCCCATACTTGCAACACCTACCTGCGCTTTTTTAAGATCATCATCCGTAAGCCCGATGCCGTATAACATAGCCTGAGCGGCGGGTTGCGTTGGGTCTTGCGTAATCGTTTTTGAATACCTGTTTAATTCCATTGCTTTATCTGTTATGTTTATTTGGGATTCATTTCAAATCTCAAATTTCAAATTATATGATCGTTGACCCCCTCAGCTCCATATCCGATCCATACGCTTCCCCCGGTACTTTATTGTTAACGTATTCGCAGATCAGCTCGCCAATGGTAGTGGTTAAATAAAAATTAACCGGGTCAATATCTTTGGTTACAAAATTGTGTTTCAGCGTCCAGTCTACCGCTTCCCTCACCAGCGCGGCTTCTGATTTTAAGCCGAAGTGATCCAGCATCATCGCTGCCGATAAAATGGAGCCCAGCGGATTGGCAATGTCTTTACCGGCTGCCTGGGGGTAAGAACCATGGATGGGTTCAAACAAAGCCACCCCATTTCCAACAGATGCCGAAGGCAATAACCCCAGCGACCCGGCAATAACACTGGCCTCATCGCTGAGGATATCGCCAAACATGTTTTCCGTTAACAGCACGTCAAACTGTTTGGGATTAACAATGATCTGCATGGCGGCATTATCAACAAACATATAATCTACCGCCACATCAGGGTAGCCTCCTGCTAGCTCCTGCACCACTTTACGCCACAGCCTTGAAGTTTCCAGCACATTGGCCTTGTCTACCAGGGTAAGCTTCTTACGGCGCTGCTGCGCATGCTGAAAAGCAAGATGACCTATCCGTTCAATTTCGCTGCGGGTATATACACATTCATCGGATGCCTGAGTTCGTTCCTCATTCCACGCTTTCTTACCGAAATAAATACCGCCGGTAAGCTCGCGGAAGATCACAAAGTCAACACCTTCCGTATGCTTCGCTTTTAAGGGCGACAGGTGCTGCAAAGTGGGATAGGTGGTAACGGGACGGATATTAGCGTATAGCTGCAAGACTTTTCGCAGTTGCAGCAAACCCTGCTCTGGCCGCACTTTGGCTTCGGGGTCATTATCGTATTTGGGATGCCCGATGGCGCCGAATAATACTGCATCACTGTTCAGGCAGGCCGCTATGGTTTCCTCGGGCAAAGGGCTGCCGGTTTTATCAATAGCGTCTGCTCCCATCAGGCAATAGGTATATTCAAACTCGTGTGAGCCCGTTTTAGCTACAGCATTAAGCATGTTTATGGATTGTTGTGTTACTTCCGGTCCAATACCATCGCCAAAAATGACTGCTATCTTTTTTTTCATCCGTGTATTTTATGCTCTTACAGGGTTACGGGGGTTACGCATGAATTAATTATACCTATTGCTTTTCAAACGCTTCAATCTCAGCTTTCATGTTTAGCAAATAATCTATATCATCGTAACCGTTTAACAGGCAGGTTTTTTTATAGCTGTTAATCTCAAATGATTCCTTAGCTCCTGTTGCCACAATTTTTATATACTGGTTTTCAAGATTCACTTCTATTTCAGCAGCAGGATCCTGATGCACCAATTCAAACAACTCCTGAAGAAAACTTTCCGGTACCAGCACCGGCAGCAGGAAATTATTTAAGGCATTGTTCTTGAAAATATCCGCAAAAAAGCTGCTTACTACCACATCAAATCCATAATCCTTGATAGCCCAGGCGGCATGTTCCCTGCTGGATCCGCATCCGAAATTTTTACCGGCTATTAAAATTTTACCGCTGTACGCGGTATTATTTAAAGGGAAATCCGGTTTGGGTTTTTGCTCATCACCATTCTCATAACGCCAGTCGCGAAACAGGTTTTTCCCGAAGCCGTCTCTGGTGGTAGCTTTTAAGAAACGGGCAGGAATGATCTGATCCGTATCAATATTTTCTATTGTTACAGGAACAGCCGTGCTTTCTATTATATTGATTGACTTACCCATGTTTACATTTGAGATTTCAAATTTCAAATTTGAAATTTAAATCAGCTCACGTACATCCGTTATTTCGCCGGTTACAGCAGCCGCGGCAGCGGTTAAAGGACTAACCAGCAGCGTTCTTGCCCCGGGACCCTGCCTGCCTTCAAAATTCCTGTTGGATGTAGAAATACAGTATTTGCCCGCAGGTATTTTATCTTCATTCATCCCCAGGCATGCCGAACATCCCGGTTGCCTCAATATAAATCCCGCATCTTCAAATACTTTATGGATGCCTTCTTCAATAGCCTGCTTTTCTACCTGCCTGCTTCCTGGCACCACCCACACTTCTACATTTCCGGCCTTTTTTTTACCTTTTACAAATGAAGCCACCATTCTCAGGTCTTCTATGCGGCTATTGGTGCAGCTTCCTATAAACACATAATCTACTTTTCTACCTTTAATATGTTCTCCCGGGTTCAGCCCCATATACAGGAGCGATTTTTCAAAAGAAGGTTTTTCCCTTTCATCAATTTCACTCAGTGCCGGCACATGCCCTGTAATACCTATGCCCATACCGGGGTTAGTGCCATAAGTGATCATTGGCTCTATATCTTCCGCTTTTATATGCAGCTCCTTATCAAATACCGCATCCGCATCGCTATATAAAGTGCTCCAGTTGCTTACTGCTTTTTCCCAGGCATTGCCCTGCGGGGCAAATTCCCTTCCTTTTATATAGGCAACCGTAGTTTCATCGGGCGCTATCATTCCGCAACGGGCGCCCATTTCAATGCTCATATTGCAAATGGTCATACGGGCTTCCATAGATAAATTCCTTATAGCAGAACCTGCATATTCCACGGCATAACCTGTAGCGCCACTTGCGGAAATCTGAGCAATGATATAAAGGATAATATCTTTTGAAACCACTCCTTTATTAAGGTTACCCTCCACATTAATGCGCATGAGCTTCGGCCTGGTTTGCATCAGGCATTGGGTAGCCAGCACCATTTCCACTTCACTGGTGCCAATACCAAAGGCGATGGTACCAAAAGCGCCATGCGTTGAGGTATGGCTGTCGCCGCATACAATGGTCATGCCCGGCTGTGTAATGCCCAGCTCAGGGCCAATTACATGCACAATGCCCTGGTAGGGATGTCCTAAACCATACAGCTCAATGCCAAATTCTGCACAATTCTTTTTCAACTGCTCTACCTGAATACGCGATAATGCTTCTTTTATAGGGAGATGCTGGTTTAAAGTAGGTACATTATGATCGGCGGTAGCTACCACCTGTTTCGGACGAAATACTTTAAGCCCTCTTTGCTCAAGTCCTTTGAAAGCCTGCGGACTGGTTACTTCATGAATAAAATGTTTATCAATATACAACACCGAAGGCCCGCCGGCAATGGTTTTCACCACGTGCCTGTCCCATATCTTATCAAATAAAGTGTTACCCATCGTTCCTTTTTAAAGAAGCGTGACGCCGAAGCGCCACGCCAATCAGAGTGCTTAACGCAACATGAGAAAACATCTGCTTATTATGCAAGTGCTACTTCCGGATGATTATTGGCTGCCAATGCCTTCAGGTCCTCGTCCCCCACTTCTTTTTTTACATCGGCTACCTTAAGAAAAGCCTGGTACAATACATCAATATCATTGCGGTTAAAATCGTACCCTAACTTCTGAAAACGATGTGCCAGTGCGGATCTCCCGCTTCTTGCCGTTAATACAATTTTTGAGCTGTCGGCCCCTACTTCTTCCGGCCGGATGATCTCGTAATTTTCGGCGTTCTTCAAAAACCCATCCTGGTGTATGCCCGAAGAGTGCGCGAAGGCATTGCTGCCTACGATGGCCTTATTAGGCTGCACGGGCATCCGCATGGTGTCGGCCACCAAACGGCTCATCGGGTTAAGCTGTTCAGCTTTAATATCTGTATATAAGCCCAGCGACTCGTGCTGTTTTATGATCATTACCACTTCTTCTAAGGAAGTGTTACCCGCCCTTTCACCCAAACCATTAATGGTGCATTCAATTTGCCTTGCACCACTCATTACGCCTGCAATAGAATTGGCTGTTGCCAGCCCCAGGTCGTTATGGCAATGACAGGAAAGAATAGCTTTGTCAATATTAGGTACATTATTTACCAGGTAGGCGATCTTTTCACCATACTGGTGGGGAAGACAATAACCTGTGGTGTCGGGAATGTTTACCACCGTGGCACCCGCGTTAATCACCGCTTCCACCACTCTTGCCAGGAAACCCAGTTCAGCACGTCCCGCGTCTTCGCCGTAAAACTCCACATCATCCACAAAATTACGGGCATATTTTACCGCCTCTACCGCACGGGCCAAAATATCTTCTTTATTAGAATTGAACTTAGTGGCAATATGCAGATCAGAAACCCCGATGCCGGTATGGATGCGGGGACGTTTGGCGCCCTGCAAAGCTTCGGCTGCTACTTCAATATCTTTTTTTATGGCACGGGTTAAGCCGCAAACAGTAGCGTTTTTAATAACAGCGGAAATATTGCGCACCGACTCAAAATCACCGGGACTGGAAACGGGAAAACCTGCTTCAATAACATCTACTCCAAGATTCTCCAGCGCAAGCGCAAGCTCTATCTTTTCACCAGCGTTTAACTTGCATCCCGGAACCTGCTCACCGTCGCGCAGCGTTGTATCAAAAATATAAATCTTGTTTTGAGACATAGATGGATTTTAGATGATTAAATCGGCCCCACCGTAAAGGCAATTACTTCATATAACTGTTTTTATTAAAAACCGGATATTTGCAATCCGGTACGAATGTACTGGCAGATAACAAAGGAATAAAACCAAATTAAACATTATATTACGGTGTGCAAGGCGGTATTTTTTTACTGGAAGCCTTTACGGATAAGGATTTAAAAGCAATTTGATTACGATGCCCAAACGGTCTACAGACGAGTTATTTCAGTTGGTTAAGTCGCTTGAAAAGGCTGAAAAAAGGAATTTTAAGCTTTTCGTGCAGCGTAATGCCACTTCCCCCGACATGAAAACGGTGCAGCTTTTTGATGCGCTGGATAAGCTGGAGGATTATGACGAGGAATCGCTCCTGAAGCGCAATACGGATATCAAAAAACAGCAACTCTCTAACCTTAAAGCACACCTGTACAGACAGATATTAGCCAGCTTACGTATATTAAAGGATGATAATAACATCCAGTTGCAGTTGCATGAACTCATGGACTATTCCCGGATTTTGTATGATAAAGGGCTTTACCTCCAAAGCCTTAAAACATTAGACCGGGTAAAGGAGTACGCCAGGGAACAGCACCAGGTTACTTACTGGCTGCAAACCCTCATCTTTGAAAAGAAAATTGAGGCCCTGTATATTACGCGGAGCATGGAGAACCGGGCGGAAACACTGGCGAAGGAAGTTGAGGAAGCCGGCGACAAGCTCACCATGATGAATAAGCTTTCTAATCTTTCACTGCAATTATACAGTTGGTATATTAACTTGGGACATGCCCGTGGCGATAAAGACAGGATGGCAATAAAGGCTTTTTTTGAATCCAACCTGCCAACCGCCGCCGGACTATACAATGGGTTTTACGAAAAACATTACCTGTACGAAAGCTACTGCTGGTATGGGTTTATTTTGCAGGACCTGCTGATGTATTACCGCTATTGCCAGAAATGGGTGGATGCTTTTGAGCAGGAGCCGCTGATGAAAAAAGTGGATACCCCGCTATATATTAAAGGGCTGCACAATTTGCTGAACGCTCATTTTGTGCTGCAGAACTACGACAAGTTCAATACCGTATTAGACAAATTCGAGCATTTTTATCACTCCAAACAGGCTAACAGCAACGACAATAACCGGGTGCAGTGCTTTATATACCTGTATACCGCCAAGCTCAATAAGCATTTCCTGGAAGGTAGCTTTACAGCGGGCTTAAAGCTCATTCCTGAAATTGAGACCAAGATCGCGGAATTCAGGCTAAAGATGGACCGCCACCGTATTTTAGTGTTCTATTATAAAATAGCCTGCCTGTACTTTGGCAGCGGCGATAATGAAAAAGCCATTGAATACCTCAACCGCATTATCAACTGGAAAGTAGACCTGCGTACCGACCTGCAATGTTATTCCAGGTTATTGCATCTTATAGCGCACTATGAGCTGGGCAATTACGACCTGTTAGAATACCTTGTAAAATCGGTATACCGCTTTATGGCTAAAATGCAGAACCTGAGCGTGGTGGAGGAAGAGATTTTCCGCTTCCTGAAAAAATCATTTCATCTGGATAAGAAGCAGGTTAAAGCTGCATTTATCGTGTTGAAAGGGAAGTTAGAAAAATATAAGGACAACCCGCTCGAAAGTCGTTCTTTCATGTATTTGGATATTATTTCGTGGCTCGAAAGCAAAATTAAAAATGTGCCGGTGCAGGAAATTATGCGGGAAAAGTACAAGACGGCCACGGGCACAAAGAAAAGGTGATTTCAGGGCCGTGATTTTTATGTAGCCGGCAGCAATAGCCCCATGGAACTGGCGTTGCGACGCTCCTTTCAGGGTTTTGTTCGCTGTTGATCTGATAAAGACGCTGTCCGAAGTCTCCGGACTTCGGACTCAATATGTTCTTCCGGGACTCCGTCCCGCAAAATTAACATACGGTCTGGCGATCCCTGTCTCGCACCGGCCGCATCGGGGAATATTACTACTCCTGCTCAAAATAATATACGCCGTTTTTATTGGCGATAACAATGTCCGGCCTGCCATCCTTATTCATATCTTCCGTAACGAACTGTATGCCAACGCCCGAATTATCATCAATGAGATGCCGTACCCACACGGGCCGGTTCTTTCCGTCTTTCAATAATTCAAACCAATACAATACTGCCGGTTCCAGTCCGCCGGGACCTTTTCCCTGGTGAGAGAAAAACCGTTTGCCGGTAATAAAATCCGGCAGGCCATCGCCGTTAACATCCTGCAATACGATGCTATGGGCTTCAGAAAAAGTAGTGTCAATGGCATGTGTTTTAAAAGTGATCCGTCCCTGATCATCACGTATTTGTTCATGCCACCATACGCCATAATCATGCGCCGAGCTGGTAAGCACATCATTATCACCATCGCCGTCAAAATCATAAGTGATCATTTGCGCGCAGGATGCTCCCAGGTTGGCCTCATGAAATGCCCAGGGGAACACTTTCATGTCTTTGGGCGCTTCCCACCAGCCGCCGCGGATCATCACGTCATTAATGCCATCACCGTTAATATCTCCCCAACCCAATCCGTGCGAGAACATACCAACGCCCTGGGCATTTGCTTCGCTTATAGGATGCCGTTGCCAGCTCACTTTATTGTTCTTTACCACCGCGTTGAACCAGGCCATTTGCCCCAGCTTTTCGTTCCCGAATACCAAATCTGTTTTGCCGTCATTATTAATATCAACCGCCATTGGCGACTCGTTGGAAGCAATGGAATCAATCAGGTATCTTTTCCAAAGCACATCAGCGCCTTTCGGGTTTTCGAACCAATACACTTCTTTACCCGGGAAGTCGAAGCAGATCAGATCCATCCAGCCGTCTTCATTTACATCAATGGCAAAATTGAGGAAGGAATCGCTGTATCCTTTGGTATAGTCAAATTTTTTATGCTTCCATATATCATGCGCTTTCCAGTCCGGTGCTTCAAACCACCTGGCGCCGGCTATGATATCCATTCTGCCATCCCTGTTCACATCGGCCACCGTGGCGCCTTCTGTATAAAACTCATCCCATAAATGATGTTTTGTAAACCCCACCTCACTGCCTGCCGTTTGTGATACCGCATGAAAAGCAACCAGGCAAAACAGGCATAAGCCAATGGTGCGGATAGTAGTCTTTTGTTTAAACATGATGTAGGTTTATTATTTATGGTATCCGGCAGGTATGAGGTGTAGGGTATAAGGCATAGGGTGTAAGGTTTGAGTCCACTAATGACAGGCTGAGTACTTCTTCTTCCGCTTCGGATTTGATATTTATTTATTTCTATGATTTGGCTTCTTGGTATTTTGTATTTCCTTCGGATTTAAATTTATGGTTTATAGTTTGTGGTTTATAGTTGTATCCCGCTTCTGATTTGAAATTTGAAATTTATCCGCCCCGGCGGACAGGTTTGGTTCTTGTCATTTGTTTATTGGTGCTTTGTATTTCCTTCGGATTTTAAATTTATTTGGTTCTTGTTATTTGTGATTTGGTTCTTATCGCTCTTATCTACCCTGCGATTCCATCGCTTCCTTTACGCTTCCATATTTTACCAGCAGGGCTTTGGCTTTGGTATAATCCGTACCCGGCAATTTTTCCATCAGCATTTTAGCGCCCCTGTCTAACAGCTTCTGATTGCTCAACTGCATATTCACCATTTTATTATCATCTACCCTGCCCAGTTGGATCATAATAGCGGTAGAGATCATATTAAGCACAAGCTTTTGCGAAGTGCCGCTTTTCATGCGGGTGCTGCCGGTTACAAATTCAGGTCCAACAGCCAGCTCAATAGGGTAATCGGCCTGTTCCGTTAAAGGAGAGCCGGGGTTGTTGGTAATACAACCCGTTATAATACCATGCTGCCGGCAGCTTTTTAATGCGGCTATCACGTAGGGCGTGGTACCGCTTGCCGCTATACCTATCACCACATCCTTATTATTTACATTATGCTTCTGCAGGTCTTCCCACCCCTGTGTTAAACTATCTTCCGCAAATTCAACCGGCTGTGTCATTGCTTTTTTACCGCCTGCAATAATACCAATGACTAAGTTGGGCGACACACCATAAGTAGGCGGACACTCACTGGCATCTACTATGGCAAGCCTTCCGCTGGTTCCCGCTCCAATATAAAACAACCTCCCGCCTGCCAGCATCTTATCTACCGCAACCAATACCAGCTTTTCAATTTCGGGAATCACTTTTTCTATGGCGTAAGGCACTTTTTTATCTTCCTCGTTGATATGGGTGAGAATTTCGGCTACGGGCATTTTTTCGAGATGCCGGTAATCAGAAGGTTGTTCCGTGATCTTTATAAAAGAACCCATAAGGCATTTTAAATTACAATTTTGATGTATGGCTGTTAATAACACCCTTTGTTTTACTTCCGGTGTTGTTACTGATGATAGGTAACAAGACCCTCCATTGGATTTTTTAATATTTTCCCGGGAGTAAATTCATACGACCGGCAAAGCTCTTTCAGCACATCCTGGAAATAAAAGGAAATGCCGCCAACAAAGCTAACAGGCATGGTCCAACTCTCCCTGAATTTACAAATATGATGAAAGAAAAAATCGTTCAGCCCATCTTCTATAATATTTTCAATCATGTAATGCCCCCTGTTTTCAGATAAAAAAGGAGTAAAAGACGCGAGGTAGCGGTTAGCCAGGGGTTTTTTATATACGCTTTCCAAAATAGCCGTGCTGCTGATATTGTATTTGATAGTAAACCGCCCCGCTAACTCCTCATCAAATGTATTATATAAATAATACTGAAGCACTTTTTTGCCAAGATAAGCGCCGCTGCCTTCATCACCCAGCACATAGCCCAGGCCGGGTTTATTTACTACTATTTTTTTTCCGTTATAATAGCAGGAACTGGAACCGGTTCCCAGAATACAGGCCACTCCTTTATCATCGCCATACAATGCCCTGGCCGCAGCCATTACATCGTGCGTAACTTCAATGACCTTTAAATTTTTAAAAACATTTTTGATGGACTGCTTTACAATACGGTTATTATTGGGGTTAATACATCCTGTTCCGTAATAATATACTTCATCAACCTTTGTGCCTTTAAGAGAAGGCAGTAATTCCTTTTCCAATATTTCCGTTATCTGGGCGGTATCAAAAAAATAAGGGCTGATACCCTGGGTAAAAATGGTTTTCTTTTTTTTGCCTTCCAATAAACACCATTCGGCTTTGGTGGCTCCGCTGTCGGCTATCAATTTTACAGATGACATCTTTAATTGAACTTATTTTGTGAAATTCGTGCTCGGAAAGTCAAAGATAATATACAAATACAGACTGATGGGTAATAATAAATTAAAGCTCTGGCTGCCGCTGATCTTCTCTATTGTAATGATCGGCGGAATGTTTTTGGGGTACAAGATGAAAGAAAAAATGCCGGTTACAGCCCGCTTTTTTTCTGCAGAGCGAAAGGGAACAGTGCAGGAGGTGCTTGATCTTATTTCGAAACGGTATGTTGACCCTATAAAAACCGACACCCTTGCCGATGCTGCCATTGAGGAAATGCTAAGCCACCTGGATCCTCACTCCATCTTTATCCCGTCGAGCGATTTACAGGAGATAAATGAAGATCTGGCGGGAAAATTTGAAGGCATTGGTATTGAATTCAATATTTTCAATGATACCATTAATGTATTGACCGTGCTAAAAGGCGGTCCTTCAGAGAATGCCGGGTTGCAGCCGGGCGACAAGTTTTTGAAAATAGGCGATTCTGCTGTAACAGGTCATCGTATGGATGCCAATCAGGTAAAACAATTGCTGCGCGGCTTACGCGGCTCAAAAGTACAGGTTACCATGCTCCGTGGTAAAGAAAAAAAAGAACTTACGATCACCAGGGGCATTATCCCGCTTTACTCATTAGACGCGGGATATATGATTGCCCCGGCAACGGGTTATATCCGCCTTAACAAGTTCTCTGAAACAACCTATGAGGAGTTTATGGAAGCGATGCAAAAACTAAAAGAAGATGGTGTACAAAAACTGATCCTCGACCTGAGGGGCAACGGAGGCGGCATTTTACAGGAGGCGGTAGAAATTGCGGATGAGTTTTTAGATGGTAATAAGCTTATCGTTTACACCCAGGGAAATCATATAAAAAAACAGGAATTCCGTGCAAGACGGGAAGGCATCTTTGAAGAAGGAAAATTAATAGTGCTTATAGATGAGGGCTCTGCTTCTGCCAGTGAAGTGCTAACCGGGGCTTTACAGGACTGGGACAGGGCCGAAGTGATAGGCAGGCGTACTTTTGGGAAGGGGCTGGTGCAGGAACAGTATAACCTTAATGATGGCTCTGCCCTGCGGTTAACGATCGCTCGCTATTATACGCCACTGGGCCGTTCTATTCAAAAGCCCTACGATAAAGGCATAGAAAGCTATAATGAGGAACTGTATGACCGCTACCATAATGGCGGGATGATGAATGCCGACAGTAACAAAATGTCCACGGGGCAGGCTTACCATACACCCAATGGAAAATTAGTGTATGGCGGTGGCGGTATAACGCCCGATGTTTTTGTGGCGATGGATACAACCGGTATCAGCAATAAAGTGGCCCAGTTGTATACCAAAAATACGATTGGCAATTTTGTATACCGGTACTATGTAGATAACATGGATCATTTTAAACTATTTGCAAATCCTGCCGGTTTTGAAAAGGGATTTGACATCAACAACAGCATCTGGAATGCGTTTGCCGCATTTGCGTTGCAGGACAGCATTAAAATAAATATGCTGTCTGAGGCAGATAAGCAGTTTACAGCACGGAGGCTCAAAAGCCTTTTCGCCCGGCAGCAATGGCGGAATGAGGGGTTTTATGAAGTAAACAATGTAAATGACCCCATGGTTATAAAAGCGTTGGAAGCGCTTGGGGAGTGAGGGTGCAGGAGAGATAACCGGATTGGAGAGTTTATGGTTTGTAGTTTATGGTTGCATTCGTTTCGGATGTAGCGTTTCCGGCTTCGGATTTAAATTTATGGTTTATAGTTTGTGGTTTACTGTTGGAGTTTTCCTTCGAATCCGGATTTACGACTTCGGATTTGAAATTTGAAATGTATTTGTTTTTTGTGATTTGGCATCTTGGCACTTTGTATTTCCTTCGGATTTCGAAATTCCGGCTTCGGATTTTTTAAATTTGTGGTTTTATAGTTGTATCCCGCTTGGGATTTAAAATTTTATTTGGTTCTTGTGATTTATGATTTGGTTCTTTGTATTTCCCCCGTATCCCTTCGGATTTAGGATTTTCCCGCTTCGGATTTAACTTTATCTTTACTACTACAGAAAATTATAGCATGGATATAAAAAACAACATACTGGAAACCATTGGTAACACGCCTTTGATAAGATTGAATACAATAACCAAAGGACTCCCCTGTATGGTGACCGCAAAAGTGGAGTATTTTAACCCCGGCAACTCTATTAAAGACCGGATGGCGCTGAAGATGATAGAAGTGGCCGAAAAGGAAGGCAAATTAAAGCCCGGCGGCACCATCATTGAATGTACTTCGGGTAACACAGGAATGGGGCTTGCTTTAGCGGCAAGCGTAAAAGGATATAAATGCATATTTACTTCTACAGATAAACAATCCAAGGAAAAGTTCGACATATTGAAAGCAGTGGGTGCAGAAGTAATTGTTTGTCCTACCAATGTTGAACCGGATGATCCTAAAAGCTATTATTCGGTTGCCAAAAGGTTAGCGAAAGAAATACCCGATGCTTTTTTATGTAACCAGTACGACAATCTTGCTAATCGCGTTGCCCATTACGAAACCACGGGGCCCGAAATATGGGAGCAAACAAACGGCAAAATTACACACCTGGTATGTACGGCGGGCACGGGAGGAACGGTTACGGGTACCGCCATGTACCTGAAGGAGAAAAACCCCGGTATTAAGATCTGGGCTATTGACGCCTACGGCTCTTTGCTTACCAAGTATTTCCGTACCGGGGAAATTGATATGGAAGAAGTGCATCCTTATATATCGGAAGGGTTTGGTGAAGATTTTGTTCCTGCTAATTTTGACATGAGCGTGATTGATCATTTTGAGCAGGTTACCGATAAAGACGGCGCCTTAATGGCCAGGCGCCTGGCTAAAGAAGAAGGTCTTTTTTGCGGCTACAGCGCGGGAAGCTGCCTGCAGGGATTATTGCAGTTGAAGGAAAGCCTGCAGAAAGACGATCTTGTTGTGTGCATTTTGCACGACCATGGCAGCCGCTATATAGGCAAAGTGTATAACGATCAATGGATGCTGGAAAGAGGCTTTCTTGAAGTAAAAACCTTTAAGGATATCATAAGCGGAAAAGGTAATCAGCCCATCGTAACGGTTAAGCCTACCCAAACTGTTGCAGATGCATTTGAGCTGATGAAAAAATATGATATTGAAAATATACCCGTGCTGAAAGACGGTATGCCGGAAGGTTCTGTTTCCGAAAGTGGATTGTTCAGTAAAATGTTTGCCGCTCCCGGAATTAAAGACCAGGAAGTGCATACGGTAATGGAGCCCCCCTATCCCTTAGTGGCATACGATACCCCTGTTGAACGGCTGGGCAAGCTGATCAACAAGGATAACGGCGCCATACTCAGCAGGGATGAAGCAGGAGATTTACACATTATTACTAAATATGATATAATACAATCCCTCACAAAACATTAAAATACTGTTTCTCTTAAGTCTTTTCTGTGTGTATGCGTACAATCCAATACACTACTGCATTACAGCTCATTTTTATCACTTTATTGTCAGTCCGCGTTGGGGTTAACTGCAATTTTTACGACAATATTTTAGTACATATACGATATTAATAATTGGCTATTTTACGCATAATTCAGTAAAAAACATAAGCAAAAAATTGGGGAAAAGCGCTCTTGCACGGTGGATAACTGGTTAGTATTTTTGTTATGAAGTTGATTGATGAGGAAGCTACGCCTCAACCGTCCAAATAGTCCTGAAAACCGTCCTGAAAAAAAATTGAATTCCAAATCCTTTGAAAAGGGTAGAATAAAATCCAGTATCAATCAACTTTCTTTTTATCATTGGAACCTATACTAACCCAATATCCATAGAGAAGCCAGTAAGCCATTATCCAAAGAAAAACCAGTTTCCCGAAACCGAATGATTTTATCAAAATCCAATGTCCGCAACCAGAAAAACCACCCCGATTCTGATCCAATATCATTAACCTGAAAACCACAACCTTGGACAACGAAATTGAATTGATTATTAATTGTTGACCCCAAAGTCCAATCCTTCGAAGCCTGTCTATTCCTAGCAGGGCCGATCAAAAAGATTCCTCCACCTGTTTTTTGGTGGAGGTTTTCATTTTCAGTACCTGCTCTCCCTTTTTCTGTAACGCTATGCAGCTTTTCCGCCCCGCAATTACATCTCTGAATCTGACGGGCTTTGCTTCCCCATTCCCACATTTTCACATTTTCAAAATTCCCAGCCATCCTGTCACAAAAAAGAAACTTGTACATAATTTGATGCAATAAGTCTTTCCCGGTCGTAATCTCTTATTACTTTTAAGTATGAAAATTCTTTTCACCTATCTGAAACCATTCAAATGGCTGGTATTCCTGGTGTTGCTGTTAGCAGCCATGAATATCGGTTTTTCCCTGTTTGACCCGATCATTTTCGGGAATTTAGTGAACCTCGCAAATGATTATGCCAAAAATACCGGGAATTACAGCCAGGCAGACTTTTTCTTTAAGCCCTACAACAGCGTAATGTGGCTGCTCCTTGCCTCCATAGGCGTTGCCATGATTAGCAGGATCGCAAAAAATTTCCAGGATTATTTTTTGAATGTTGTTATTCAGAAATTCGGGGCTAAGGTATTTACCGAGGGGCTTCAGCATGCCATGAAGCTTCCCTACCAGGAATTTGAGGATCAGCGCAGCGGGGAAACCCTCAGCGTTCTGCAAAAAGTAAGAACCGATACGGAAAGGTTCATGTCGTATTTTGTGAACGTACTTTTTACGGTAATAATAGGCATAGCTTTCGTGGGAACGTTTGCTTTCAGCATTCACTGGTCATTGCCGCCCATTTATTTCGGAGGTATATTTTTATTGGTGATTATAACCAACCTGCTCAGCCAAAAAGTAAAAATCATTCAGAAAAATATTGTTGCCCAAACCAATTCCCTTGCAGGCGCTACAACAGAATCGCTGCGTAATATTGAGCTCGTAAAAAGCCTCGGTCTTACCCAGCAGGAAGTAAACCGCTTAAATACCAATACCTACAAAATACTGGGACTGGAGATCACTAAAGTAAAGCGTATAAGGAGCATCAGCTTTATACAGGGCACATTTGTGAATACCCTGCGGCAGGTAATATTATTCATGCTGCTTTGGCTGATATTTAAAGACAGGATGAACGCCGGACAATTGGTAACGATGCAGATTTTTTCCTTTTTTGTTTTTGGCCCCCTGCAGGAAATAGGGAATATTATACTCTCCTACCGTGAAGCGGAAGCCTCGCTGAACAATTTTAAATCATTAATGCAAAAAAAGCCGGAACTGCAACCCGATAAGCCTGTGCATTTGGGAGAAATCAATACACTCGAATTCAGGAACGTTGCGTTTAAGCATCAAACCGCCCAGCAAAATGCCATCGCCAATATTAGCTTTACAGTAAAAAGAGGAGAAACCATCGCCTTTGTGGGGCCTTCGGGAGCAGGTAAATCTACCCTCATGAAACTATTAGTAGGGTTATACCGCCCGCAGGAAGGCAAAATATTATATAACGGAATTGATGAAACCGCTATCAATTATGAAGACATGCGCAACCAGATCGGGTTTGTAACGCAAGATACCCAGTTATTTGCGGGAACCATCAAAGAGAACCTCCTGTTTGTAAACCCCGCTGCCAGTAATGATGATCTATTAGATGCGTTGAACAAAGCCGCCTGCACCAATTTACTGAGCAGGGCGGAAAAAGGAATAGATACGATGATAGGGGAAGGAGGGTTAAAGTTATCGGGAGGTGAAAAACAACGTCTGTCTATTGCAAGGGCATTACTACGGCAACCCAGGCTGCTTATTTTTGATGAGGCCACTTCCGCATTAGATTCGCTTACCGAAGAAGAAGTTACAGGTACGATCAGACAGGTATCATCCCGGGATAACCAGATCACCATACTTATCGCTCACCGGCTTTCTACCATTATGCATGCCGACAGAATTTATGTTCTGGAAAAAGGCGAAGTAGTAGAAGGAGGAACGCATGAGGCATTGGTATCGGAAAAAGGATTGTATTATGCTATGTGGCGGCAGCAAATTGGCGAAAGAAAAAAGCCTTTCATTTTACCCAACCCATCGGAAACACCTGCTGAAACAGTTTAGGAGAAAAGTACTCCCCCGGCCGCTGCAATTTATTTTTGAAGTATTACTGTAAACAAGCTCCCTTTGCCGGGCTCGCTTTCGCATAATATTTTACCGTTCAACTCTTCAACAAGCCTTTTTACAATAGACAGGCCAAGCCCGGTAGAATATTCGCCCTCAGTAGGCATGGAGGATATTTTCCTGTATTTGGAAAAGAGATACGGAATATCTTCCGCGGCTATTCCCACACCTTCATCTGCTACTTTAATATGCACCGCATCTGCGGCATCTGAAAGGCTCACCCAAACTTTTTTTCCACGGGGCGTAAACTTAATGGCATTGCTCAGCAGGTTTTCACATATACGGCTTACAATATAGCGGTCGCTCATAAGCAGTACGCTGTTTTCACCGGCGGAATAGTGTATGCTGATCTCTTTCTGTTGCGCCTGCGGCTGGTACATGTGCACAATGTCGTCTAAAAAAGCATTTACATCTAACTCCTCTAAGTTTAATGTGTGATGCCTGATCTCTTCCTTTTCAATGTACAGGATATCTCTTATTAAAAGCTCCCCGTTATCAGCAGACGACTGAATACGGTACAGCGCTTTTTTCTGATCGGCCGTAAAATTGGAAACATCCGACAATAATATCTGGCTCCACATTTTTATACTGGTAAAAGGCCCGTTTAAATCATGAGACACTACACTAATGAGCGAGTTTTTTTCGGCATTGAATTGCGCAAGCTTACTATTCTGCTTCTGGATCAGCTCATTCTGTTTTTTCAGCAGGCTGTTTTTCCGGCGGATGAGCAGCAGGCTAACAAAAGCAGAAAAACCCAGGGCGGCTATGCCCAAGGTTAGTAAAATAATATTCCTTTTCCCCAGCTTTTGCCTGTCTATTTCGAGCTCCAGCATTTTATTCTGCTGTACTTTTTGTTTCAGGTTATACTTTTCCTGAAGCTGGGCAACCGTTTGTAATGTCCGCTGATTAACAAGCGCTGTATCTAAGTTATACCAGTCGCGGAAAGAATAGTAAGCAGCTTTATAATTGCCCCTGATGGAATAGTATTTAGCATACAGGAAATGCACATCTGCCTCCTTTCGCTTGGATCCCTGCGACTTTGCCAGGTCAAAAGAAAGGTCAATATACTTGCGGGCCGAATCAAAATCCCGTTTTTCTATATAAGCATCCCCGATATTCAAACAGTCGTACCAAAGCATTTCCCTGTCTCCGTTAGCCAAATTGTCGTTATAGTTGAGCTTAAAAAAATGAAGCGCTTTATCCCATTGCTTTTTGTGAAACCAGGCATTACCTATATTGTTGTAAACCGAATGAAGATCGCTCTGGAGATTATACTTTTTAGCGATGGCCTCTGCCTGCTCCAGGAAAAGCAATGCACTGTCCGGGTAGCCGAGACGATTGTAAATAGAACCAAGGTTAGAGCCGTTTATAAAGACAGACGCCACTTCTTTTCGCACAGTGGCCACATGGAAAGCTTCCTTAAAAAAATCCTTTGCCTTTTGGGGCTGGTTAATATTATTGTATGCCATGGCAAGATCGCTCAAAGCAGCCGCTTCATAATCGTTACTTTTAAGCACCCGCGCCTGCTCTAAGGCCTGGTAATAATAATTTATAGCGGAATCGTACTCTTCCCTGAACTCCTGGTATATACCTTTAAGCCTTAACGATAATACAGCGCCCTTATCAAAACTGAGCTTTTGTGCCTCGCTTTCAATATAGTTGGCATAATATAAAACAGAGTCTGCTTTGGCACTATTAAAATCAAGCACCCTGTCGTATAAAGTTTTTAAATAAGCGGTATCATGTTGTGCAAAAGCTTTCTGAAAAATAAGAGAAATGAACAGTAGATACAATGCAGTTGTAAGTCTTCTCATATTGCAATCAGGAAATTCAATTGAAGATATAGATTTGCCAATAACCATCCAGTATCAGGACTTATGCGCCACAAAGCGAACGGTCATTGATCTGGCACTTAATTCCCTGCCCTAAGTTATACATTAAACAACTGGCCGCTTCCCTTTACTGATCCTTCGTATACAGTAAAGATAAGGTAAACCGATCTTTTAAAGGTTGGCCACCTTGAGGCAATTGCATTTAAACGGCTATTTTACTTTCAGTACGGGTCTCACCTGCTGTAAAGGTCCATTCTGCAACCGCAGGTAATATACACCGGTAGCAAGACCTGTGCTATCGAACGGTATGGTATAGGTATTGCCATCCTGTACTTTATCAACCAATATTTTTACTACCCGTCCCATACAATCTATAACCTGCACCAGCACATGCCCTGCCTGTGTTATGTATTTAACCTGGGTTTGTGTTGTAAAGGGGTTAGGATAGTTAGAGATGAGGCTTACGCCTGCCTTTTTATTAAGATCATCTATGCCCGAACAAGTGCCGTTCTGAATAAGCGGAAGCGATTGGAAGTTCTTTAGCAATACGGACTGCAGCGCAACGGTATCGGCGCAAAACCATTGCTCCAGAATAGAAGCATATACGCTCCGGTAATCATATTGATGAGGAATATTGTCGTTAACGGAAATACCCGCCGGTATATCAGGGTTCTTGCCTAAAACACCGTTTTGTACTTTGCTTCCAAATACAAGCATGGGAGCAGCCACGCCATGATCGGTGCCTATGCTGAAATTAGATTTGATCCTGCGGCCGAACTCGGAAAAAGTAAAAGAGATCACCCTGTCTTCAATGCCCATAAATGCAAGATCGTCCTGGAATGCTTTTACACTGTCTGAAAGCTCTTTCAGCAATTCGGCATGTTTACCTATTGTGGGATCCGCCTGGTCGGTTTGCATAGAATGGGTATCAAACCCGTTATAGCTTACCATGTATACGCGTGTTTTCAATCCTCCTTTAACCAGGCGGGCTACTATTTTTAACTGATCTGCCAGACCGTTATTTTCAGGGTAAGGAAGCTGCTGTGCCGTATTGGAAGCCGCCTTTTTAACAGCGTTGGCAAAGAGCTCGGTTTGCCTGGCAATTTCGCGTACATAAGTCAGCTCTTTTCCCGCACGTGTAGGCGGCGCGGGATCCTGCACATCATCCACTATCCTGTAAAAAGATGTAGGGTTGGTTATGCTCATTGACATACCCATAGACGGACCGTGAAAGGTTAATGATGATACCGCGCCTATCTGGATGGCCAACGGATCGGGCATGGTAGCGTTGGGATAGCCATTGGGGAAATTGGGAAATTCATAATTCAAATAGCGGCCAACCCACCCGGTATCTACAACCTCTTCGCTGTCGGAACCACTCATCCAGATATCTGTTGACCTGAAATGAGACAGGTTAGGCTGGGGATAACCTGCAGACTGGATAATGGCGGCCTTGCCACTATTGTATAGTTCCTGAATGCCGGTCATTGCAGGGTGAAGCCCTGTTTTATTATTTCCCTGCAGGGCCAGTATCTTACTTTCCGGGATGGCGATATTGCTTCTGGCATTAAAATACCCGGAATAGTTATCCTTTGGTATAACCATATTCAATCCATCATTACCTCCGTTCATCTGAATGATCACCAGCACATGATCCGTGTCGGTGGTAAAATTGGTAAGCGCATTCAGCAAAGGTGAAGGCGACAGTGCCGTTATAGTATGCCCGTTAACAAAAGCGGGCAAAATGGCAGCCGGTACGGTGTGTCGTAAAAAATCTCTCCTTTTCATCCGTATATCTTTTATTTTTTAATGGTCGGCCAGACGACCTGATCAATACACATTATGACAGCTGGTATTCCGGCAAAGCCAGCAAATACCGGTATAATTCGTTGAGCCTTGCATGCACTGTCTGATACGCCATCATATCGCCGGGATTGGCTATATAAGTATTCCACGCGTTGGTCCAGTAATAATCATTGGTTTGCCCCGTAAGTAAAAGGTCTCTTTTCAACTGTTCCTTTGCGGCATCCGACAATGCTATCCTGTACAGGATAGCCAGTGAATCATCCAGTAATACTTTAGGGTCGCCCGGGTTACTCAGCGACCTGGCGAAGGCGATGGTATCTATTTTTAATTCAAAGCCAAGCCGGGTAAACCCGTTATACACCATAATGTCTGTAAACTGGGTACGCCGGGGATAGGTATCATTATTGATCCACAGCTCATGAAAAGCCGGTATCTGGTAATAAGCGGGCCAACCCGATACACTTGGCGGATCACCGGGAGATTGCTGCAACAATTCAAGCTGGTACAATAACCCGTCAAGCGTTGAATACCATGTTATATAATCCGCGCTATCCGGAAGAGGTACCTCACATTCGCGGCAAAGCCCAACAACAAAATCTACGGGGCTTTTTATAAGACATCCCTGGTTCAGGGGATCAAAAAAATGCTCGCTTTTCAGCAGCGCAGCCAGCACCGGTTTTATTTCCCAGTTGTAATTGCGCAACATTAAAGCAAGAGGCTCTATTACATTAGCTTTTGCAGCATCGTCAATTTCATAATAAACAAACCAGCGGTATAATTCCCTTACAATATATTCCGATGCTTCCCGGCCGTTACTGAAAATCATGTTTATCAGGTCATCTAATTCCTCGTCCCCTGCATTATTCCCACTCCTGCCTGCTATGGTTGTATGATTATAAAAAGAAGAAAAAGTTTTATTGCCGGTATCATGCCTTTCAGGATCGAAATAAGAAGTATTGGTTTCCGCGTCATTTCTCCACCCGGTTAATACCCGGGCCGCGGCTTTTACATCATCTTCCGTGTAATTAGGATTATTTTCTTTTCCCAGCGTAAAAAGCTCCTGCAGCTCCCTTGCAAAATTTTCATCGGGAGCGCCTTTCCGGTTCTGCTCCCCGTTCTGGTATACCAGCATAAGCGGATCAACCGATATGGCTCTTGCCAGGCTTTTAAAGTTACCCAGCGCATGGGTGCGTAGCAGGGTATGATGCTTATACGCATACCGTGCGTTAGTGCTGGAGGCCATTTCGGTAGCAAAATGGTTGTGCCAGAACAACATCATTTTCTCCCGTATATTCCTTGGCTGGTTAAGCATTACGCCTACCCACCACTTTTTAAAGGATTGTTTTCTCAACCCTCCGATCTTATCATCTTCATTAAAATCATTTATCCATGTAGTTCCGTGATCAACATTGCTGTCGGGAACCAGCGCTTCCGCAGTGTCATATTCCTTAACAGGCGGATCGGGCAAAGGTGATGTGATATTCAGCAATTCGTCTACCGCGGCTTCCATTGTTTTGCCTGCGAAATAGTGGATATCGCCGGGCTTTGCACCAAACATTGTTCGTTTCAGCAAATGGATCACTTCATTCCCTGTCCATGCGCCCGTATAGGGTTCAATGCCACTGCTCGTTCGTCCCGTAACAACAGCCCGGGTAATGCTTTTCTTTTTTGTACCGGAAGCGGTTAAAAATGCTCTTCTGTTCATAGGATATGAATATTGAATTAAAAGAATAACCCGGCACGCTATAGCAAACTTTTTGCCGGTTTCTCTTTTAGCGTATTTATTCTGACTCTTTCTTCAATAGGTAAAACACCTTAGTAGTATTACTAATGAGGTGCGGGCATAAAAAAACCGGGAGATGCTCCCGGTGTAAAACATAAAATCACACCTTTTTATTATCTGCGGCGGTAATATTTAATTGATATTTTCGATGATTCCCGCTATTCCCTGTCCCCCGCCTACGCAGGCGGTAACAATACCATATTTTTTACTCAGCCGCTTCATATCATGTGTAATTTGTATAGTAAGCTTGCAGCCGGTGCAGCCTAAGGGATGCCCTAACGCTATAGCGCCCCCGTTTATATTAACAATGTCCGGATTAAGCTCCAGCTTGCGGATTACGGCAAGCGACTGCGACGCAAACGCCTCATTTAATTCAACGAGATCAATATGCTGTAACGACATGCCTGCCTGCTTCAATACTTTGGGTACCGCTTCAATGGGTCCAACCCCCATAATACGGGGATGCACACCCGCAGATGCACAGGCTACCAGGCGCGCCCAGGGTTTCAGCCCCAGCTCTTTTACCATGTTTTCGCCCATCACTATCACAAAAGCAGCGCCATCGCTGGTTTGGGAAGAATTGCCGGCGGTAACCGACCCGCCCGCCGCAAAAACGGGCTTTAACTTTGCCAGCACTTCAACAGATGTGTCCTTGCGCGGGCCTTCATCCGTATCCATTACATAGCTCCTGCTTTGTCTTTTTCCCTTAGCATCTAAGTATATGTCTTCAACCGTTACAGGTAATATGCCCGTTTTAAAATAGCCGTTTTGTATAGCGGTAATAGCCTTTTGATGAGAATGATAAGAAAACAGATCCTGGTCTTCACGGCTTACTTCATATTCTTTAGCAACGGCTTCGGCGGTAAGCCCCATGTTCAGGTAATAATCCGGCTCATCTTGAGCGATAGAATAGGCAGGAACCGTTTTCCAGCCCGCGGTTGGCACCAAGCTCATGCTCTCTGTTCCGCCCGCAACAATACATTCTGCCATACCGGTACGAATTTTGGCCGTTGCAATGGCTATGGCTTCCAAACCCGAAGCGCAATAGCGGTTAATGGTCATTCCCGGCACCTCAATACCCAATGCCCTTGCAGCTATGATTCTCCCCACCTGTAAACCCTGCTCCGCTTCAGGAACGGCATTGCCTACAATTACATCATCAATCCGTTTGGCTTCTAACTGGGGCACGGAAGCCAGCACATTTTTGATCACTTCTATGGCAAGGTCATCGGGCCTGGTGAACCGGAATCCCCCGCGTTTGGATTTTCCTACGGCTGTACGAAAACCGGCTACTATGTATGCGTCCTGCATGGTGTGTACGTTTAGTTGTTTATGCAACTTTGTAGTTCAAAGATAATTGTTCCGGATATGGATACCAAAATCTTGCAGACTCAGTGATACAAAAGAGAACTTATCCAATTTCGCCTGGGTCTTGCCCCACGCTTCATATCCTACCAGGCGAAGACCCCGGCGGGACAAAAAGACTGATAAAGCCGGATTCAAAACAGGCATCAGTTTTATGATACTCTGTTCCATTTATTAACTTCGCGCGGTATGTATATATTATTACGCAAGATTCTTTTTCTTTTTCCGCCGGAAAAGGTGCATTATTTCTCTATGAACGTACTAAAATGCCTGTGCAGCGTGAAATGGATCAGGAATGGCATCAAACAATATTTTACACCTCCTGAAAACGACCGTTTAACAACCATTTTCCAAACCCGGCATGCTACACTCACTTTTGCCAACCCGGTTGGACTGGGAGCAGGCTTTGATAAAAATGCAAAATATTTGCGCGAACTGGAGTGCCTGGGATTCGGGTTCGTTGAAATAGGAACGGTTACACCAAAGGCCCAGGCGGGAAACGATAAACCAAGACTGTTTCGTTTACCCAAGGACAAAGCGCTGGTTAACAGGATGGGGTTTAATAACGACGGCGCTGTAGCTATTGCTGAAAGATTGGGTAAATGGAAAAGCAGGCAGCCTTCTGCAAAAAACACTTTACCATTATTGGTTGGAGGGAATATCGGAAAAAATAAATTAACTCCTAATGAAGATGCATGGAAAGATTACGAAATATGCTTTACCGCTTTGTTTGATTGCGTTGATTATTTTGTTGTGAATGTTAGCTCACCCAACACGCCCGGTTTAAGGGCATTGCAGGAAAAAGACGCACTCATGAAGATATTGTCAAACCTGCAAAGCATTAATAAAACAAAACCAAATCCCAAACCTATATTGCTGAAAATTGCACCCGACTTAAGCGATGAACAAATTAATGATGTTATAGATCTCGCTGAAGAAATTCAATTGGACGGCATCGTGGCTACAAATACCACCATCAGCAGACAGGGATTAAATACTGCTGTATCCGCAATTGAGGCAATAGGTGCAGGCGGGGTAAGCGGAAAGCCGTTGCAGCAACGCTCTACTCAAATTGTGCAACAAATTACTCAACAAACCCATACAGTTATACCCATTATCGCCAGCGGAGGCATATTTAATGGTATAGACGCCGCAGAAAAGCTGGCTGCAGGAGCAACGCTGGTACAGGTATGGACCGGTTTTATTTATGAAGGACCGGGGATCGTAAAAAAAATATGCAGGGATCTAATATCGGGTAGCCCCTTCCGTTAATGCCGCATCAATGGAATGTTTCCTGTTATCGCTTTCCCTGAAATCACGCAGCGCATGCAATAATACAATAGCAACGATAACCAGTAATAAGGTGATCATGCTTCCCTTCTTTTTTTTGCTTCTCATGTTATAGTTGTGCTTAATAAGCCGTAGCCCTTGTGCCATTTTTTGTAATCGTGCAAACCATCCCGCTACTTATAACAGCAACTATTAGGCCAACACTAAAAATAAAAAAGCAAGCGGAATTAGCTGCTTTTGTAAATTTCCAGCAATCCATCCGGCAGATCAACAAATACTTTTTTGTTTTTATTATCTACGCTTTGTAATGTTTGTTCATGCAGGGGTATTAATACCTCTTTCCCTTCTACCAAAATTTTACATAGCACCTGGTGTGGCTGTTCTATTATTTCGGCTATCTTACCAATATCTTCACCCTTGTCTATCAAATGATAGCCCAGCAAAGCAATAGGCGCCGACGGAGCGGCAAATTGCTTAAAATCCTTTTCTTCCATCCACACTTCTTTCTGCACTATTTTTAATGCAGCTTCCCGGGAGGTAATGTCTTCCAGCTTAAGGTATATTTCCTTATCGCTTTTTATACGTGCGGATTGAACAAAATAAGGCAGGAACGATGTTTTGCGATCTTCCATGAAGATGGCTTCTATCCCTTTAAGCGAGGTTTTTTTACCGAGACTGTGTAAAAGGATGGTTTCCCCCTCCAGTCCAAACGCAGAAACAATTTTTCCTATTTTAAAATATTCTGGCATTCCCTGCATTCATTTTTTTGCAAGATGGCAATGTGCCAATAAAAAAAAGCCCTGCGTAATGCAAGGCAATTTAATTCAGTTGAAGCAACTTTATGATCAGTTACTTTCTTCTTCTTTTTGCTCAGTTTTCCTGGGCACAACCGGTCTTCTCGGCCTTCTTGCCTTTGCGGCTTCTTCCTGTTTCTGCCTGATGTTGCCTTCATGTTCTTCGTGCCATTTCTGGAACTTGCCCATGGCAGTGGCTTCATCAAATAAACCCAGGCTTACGCCCCGCAGCAAATGTTTGAGATACAATACGCCTTTGTAAGATAAAATGCGGCGAACCGTATCTGTTGGCTGAGCCCCTTTTTGCAGCCAGTCAAGCGCTTTTTGCCTGTCTAACTGAACAGCAGTAGGTTGCCCCAATGGATTGTAGGTACCGATCTTTTGGATGAATTTTCCATCCCTTGGCGCACGGGCATCGGCTACCACTATAAAATAGAAGGGTCTCTTCTTGCTCCCGTGACGTTGTAGTCTGATTTTAACAGCCATAAAAAATAAACATTTTAAATGGGTGATGATTATGGTTTCTTTCTTAAGGTTTGCGAAGATAAGTCTTGCAAACTATTTACAAAAATTAAAAGTACAAAAAATCAACGTTTTCCCAAACCCATTCTTCCCATCGGCATCTTATTCATCATTTTCATCATTTGTTTCATTTGTTCAAACTGTTTCATAAACTGGCTAACCTCCGTAAGGTCTTTCCCAGCTCCTTTGGCAATCCGGGCCCGTCTGCCCGGATTTATTACATCCGGATTGGCTCTTTCAAAAGGCGTCATAGAATTGATCATCGCTTCTATTCCCTTAAAAGAATCATCGCTTACATCAACATCTTTAATAGCCTTGCCCATTCCGGGTATCATTCCCATCAGGTCTTTTATATTGCCCATCTTTTTTATTTGCTGCAACTGGTCTAAGAAATCCTGGAAGTCGAACTGGTTCTTCCGCATTTTCTTTTGCAGCTTTGCGGCCTGCACCTCATCAAACTGCTCCTGGGCCTTTTCTACCAAAGTAGTGATGTCGCCCATTCCCAGAATACGCTGGGCCATTCTTTCCGGGTAAAACACGTCCAGCGTATCGAGCTTTTCGCCGCTGCTGATAAACTTTATCGGCTTCTTAACGGTATATTTAACAGAAAGCGCGGCGCCGCCACGGGTATCGCCGTCTAATTTCGTTAGCACTACGCCTGTGAAATCAAGGCGGTCGTTAAACGTTTTAGCCGTATTCACCGCATCCTGCCCGGTCATGGCATCTACCACAAAAAGGATCTCCTGGGGTTTAACCGCATCTTTAATATGCGCTACCTCCTGCATCATCACCTCATCTACAGCCAAACGTCCCGCCGTGTCTATAATGATTACATTTTTATTTTTGCTCCTGGCCTCCTTAACCGCGTTCTGCGCGATAGCCACGGCGTCCTTATTTTCGGGCTCGCTATATACTTCCACCTGTATCTGCTCCCCTAATATTTTCAACTGATCAATTGCTGCAGGGCGGTAAATGTCGGCGGCAACGAGCAGCGGCGACTTCCCTTTTTTTGTCTTAAGATAATTGGCCAGCTTGCCACTGAAAGTGGTTTTACCACTTCCCTGCAGCCCGGCAATTAAAATAACAGCAGGATTGCCGGTAATATTAAATTCACTTTCCGAACCTCCCATCAGCTCCGCCAGCTCATCCTTCACTATTTTAACCATTAGCTGGCCCGGGCTTACCGCCGTAAGCACTTTTTCACCCAGCGCTTTGGTTTTTACCGTGTCGGTAAATTCTTTGGCTATCTTATAGTTCACATCAGCGTCAACCAGCGCACGGCGTATGTCCTTTACCGTGTTGGCGATATTCAGCTCGTTAATTCTTCCTTCGCCTTTTAGCTGCTTAAAGGCTGTATCTAACCGTTCAGACAATGACTCAAACATACACTGCTTATTTAATCATTTTTTAAAAGCGGCAACACCATAACGATTACTATACGGGACCCGCTTTTCACACAAAAAAAGTGAACAGCATTTTATTGTTCACTTTTGAAAACGTTGCAAAGTTAAGCAAAGTAAAGATGAGTAGAATTATGAACCCAAATAAGTTTTTAACAGCTTGCATCTTGAGGTTGTTCTGAGCTTGGTAATGGCTTTATCTTTGATCTGCCGAACTCTTTCGCGGGTAAGATTGAACCTTTCCCCAATATCTTCGAGGCTCATGGGATTATCGAAGCCTATGCCAAAGAAGAAGCGTATCACATCCTGCTGACGGTCTGTTAAGGTGTGTAACGATCTTTCTATTTCCTTCTTCAATGACTCGTGATGAGCGATTTTCATGTCCACACTGTCGGCATTAGGGTTTTCCATCACATCAACCAGTGTGCTGTCTTCTCCATCCGACAAGGGGGTATCCATGCTTACATGCCTGGCGGCCACCCCAAGCGTGGCTGCAATTTCATCAGAATCTATGTCGAGCAAATCCGCCAATTCTTCCGCGGAAGGTTCCCGTTCATATTCCTGCTCTAATTGCTGAAAAGCTTTGTTGATCCGGTTGGTAAGCCCCACCTTATTGAGCGGAAGACGCACAATACGGGATTGTTCTGCCAATGCCTGCAGGATACTCTGGCGGATCCACCATACGGCATATGATATAAATTTAAACCCTCTTGTTTCATCAAAACGCTGGGCGGCCTTGATAAGCCCCAAATTACCTTCATTAATGAGATCCGGTAGCGATAAGCCCTGGTTCTGGTATTGTTTGGCTACAGAAACCACAAAACGCAAATTGGCTTTGGTAAGGCGGTCCAGCGCATGCTGATCGCCCTGTTTAATAAGTCCTGCCAGCTTTACTTCTTCTTCAGGACTGATCAGCTCTACCCTGCCGATCTCCTGCAGGTACTTTTCAAGACTCTGTGATTCACGATTGGTAATGGACTTCGTGATTTTGAGTTGACGCATACTCATATGCAGGCATATTTAAGAGGTTTACTAGAATACGTATACTTACGGATTCATCCATAAAACGCTGGCTACCATAAGAAATTGCACTTCATCAGCAATTTAAGCAAATAGCAGGTATCAGAAAAAAATATTATTCCCTGAGGATC
>ENA-UOUJ01000407-UOUJ01000407.1-activated-sludge-metagenome-genome-assembly--contig:-NODE-407-length-31158-cov-15.435681_pt1 | contig 31158 bp, 28 predicted proteins | sample MGYA00249839_ERZ747224 | MGnify/ENA primary metagenome ERZ747224 (study PRJEB28782, sample SAMN03220277) | activated sludge metagenome | biome: wastewater; feature: sewage sludge; material... | reverse complement strand
GGTAGCCAAGCGGGACGGATCGCTATTATCCGCACTTCGCCAACCTGTACCGTTGTGCGGCACCTTTTCCTGACCATTTAATTCTTAATGAAAATAAAGTTTCAAAATATGGAAACTTTATTTAACTTTGCATAAACGGTTCCCTTTGCAATACTTTCAGACACGGTTTTTAGAAGAGGCAGACAAATTTATTGCCGGACTTGATCCCAAAGCAGCAAGGAAGATGTTTTATAATATTGATCTGGCTGAACAAAGCAATGACCCAAGACTTTTCAAAAAACTGCAAAATGGCATTTGGGAGTTTAGAGCAAAATTTGGCGGACAACAAATCAGATTGCTGGCATTTTGGGACAAAGAAACGGAAATTGAAACATTAGTCTTTGCAACTTACGGCTTTATTAAAAAGGTAGACAAAGTCCCTAAAAACGAAATTGAAAGAGCAATTAATATCAGGACAAAATATTTTGAAAGCAAACGTAAAAAATAACATTATGGCAAAGACAGCAATGAAATCATACTCGCTTGCCGAAATGAAGGACAGATATATCGGTAAAAAAGGTACAGCAGACAGAGACGAATACGAATATGAACTTCGCATGGACGTTTTGGGTAGAATGATTAAAACTGCAAGACAAGAGCGCAATCTGACACAAGAACAATTAGGCCAACTTGTAGGTGTACAGAAAGCTCAAATCTCTAAACTTGAGAGCAGTGCAAATAGTGCGACAATTGATACAATTCTCAAAGTTTTTAAAGCTTTAAAAGCTGACATTCATTTTAATGTTACGCTTGAAAAAAAGCACTTACAACTTATGTGACGATAAGGCGAACGCACAACATTCAGGTTGGCAGTAATTCTTTTGACACTGGAAAATGAAATTGGATTTTTAACTTTCAGGGTAGTACTATTTTCCCCAAATACTGTAACATGTACAACACTTATGACTTTAAGGTTGCGCATCCGGATATTATCAAACAGCTTGCTGTAAAAGACATGCTCTTCGTATATTATCAATGCCCTCAGGTTGATAAACAAGTAAACCTATTTATTCACTATAACTTAATTACCTATACAATCAGAGGGAAAAAAACATTTTATCACAGAGAAAAATCCTGGACGCTTACTGATAACAGCTGTTTGTTTACTCGAAGAACCGCTTATAACCAGGAAAAGGATGATCTGGAGGGTTGGGAAGTTATAGCATTCTATTTTGGAGATGATTTTTTGCGACAGGTATTCCGAGAATACAGGCAATATTTGCCGTTAAAAAACTTGCCGTCTCCACCTATAGATATGCTGATTGAAATAAACGTGAACGAAATTACCCGTGCTTTTTTTTACGGTATGATTCCTTACTTTACGCAAAAAATTCCACCCTCTGAAAGTCTGCTTGAACTAAAATTCAAAGAGCTTCTTTTCAATGTTTTTTCTGATCCCTTAAATGCGAATTTCCTCGCTTACATTAACAGTATTGATGATCAGTATAAAACTCCCCTGTGGCAAATCATGGAAGCCAATTACACCTTTAATTTATCTATTGATGAATTTGCTCGTATAGCCCAACGAAGTGTAGCAACGTTTAAAAGAGAGTTCTATGCGTACTATCATACAACTCCTGGAAAATGGCTTACAGAGAAACGATTGGAATATGCAAAACTCCTATTAGAAACAAGCAAAAAGAATGTCGGTGAAATTGCTTATGCCAGCGGTTTTGAAAACCTAACCCATTTTAGCCGTACATTCAAACAAAAGTATTTGTTATCCCCGCTTCAATATCGTAATGAGAGTAGGTAAGCTTCCCCAAAAGAGTAGGTTTTTATTCATATTAACAGATACGCGAAAAAGAAAAGAATTTGAACGTTTAAGCAAAATGAAGCGTTGCTTACCAAAATAGTTTTGGTGTAAAATCATTCATTCACTAAAACTTGTTTTATGAAAAAGCTATTCTTATTTGTTATCTGCTTTTTAGCTTTTGTTATTTATGGAAAGAGCCAACAGAAGAGCTCTCCGACCGACACTATCAAAGTAATTCTTGAAAATGATAAAGTAAAGGTTACAGAGTATTTCAGCACACCAGGCAAAGATGTTTGTGGAAAAGGTACACATACTCATCCCCCACATCTTTCTATTTTTCTCACAGACGCTAAGGCGAGACTAATAATGGCGGATGGAAAAACGCAGGATTTTGACTTAAAAGCAGGAACTGCATTTTGGAGTGAAGCAGAAACACACATGGTAATTAATAATGGCAATAAGCCTGCAAAGGTTTATTTAGTCGAAGTGAAATAAGTGAATTAAAACTACTGCCATTGTATTGGCAATAGTGGGGCAGACAGTTATAAACTCAACATTTGTAATTCTATTGGGCATTTGTGCAAATGTTGGGCTGACATTTTTAAAATGCCCCACCATCGCCAATACGTAAACCGTTATATGGCACTCAAATAATTTCCTTTCGCTATGGCAAGTGGTGACAGGACAAAACTTAAATTAAATACTGCCAGCTTCGGTGGACTGGACGCAAATGGTAGTTCACTATAAGTTCCAGCAGGTTTCGTACGACAGTTTCCTGATAGGTGCAACAGGGCGGTTTGGCGGCAGTCGGCTTTTTTATCTGGGAGGGCTGTTAAAGGAACAAAAAAAAGAGACGATTCGAAGGGATGGGGCTCATGTCAAATCTCAAATCTAATTGTATTTCTTTTTCATCACGGTTACCTGCTCCTGCAGGTTGCTCACCAATGATGCCAGTTGGTTTACATCCCAGCGCTGCTGGCTGGCAACCTTGGTGATAACCATTTGCGCCTGCCATAATTCTAAAATATCTTCCGCGTTTACCTGGTAGGGCTGGTAGGATGGATTGTCGCTTACCAGGGTTATCTTGCTTTTATTGCGGTTGCTTTTTTCAATGCGCTTGTATACGATCCCTTCACTGCGCGATATTACAATAAACGCATTGCTGCTTTTGGCATCGTCAAGACTGTTTATTTTTTCACCCACAATAACAGAACCGCTGGGTGTGGGCAGCATGCTGTCTCCGATAATTTCAAAAGCACGGTAGTTACCGCCTGCCAGCATAGGCAGCGTAAAAGTATTCAGCTCATCAATGAATTCCGTATCTGCATAACCCGCCAGATAACCCGCAGCGGCCTTTACCGGCACAAAGTGGATCAGGTTATTTTCCGACATCAGCTTCTGCTGCCTGCGTTTGGCTAAATAATTACCCTTTACCTCGCTCAGATCTTTCCGGAGCAAATCATCAAGCGTGAGCTTAAACATATCGCCTAACTTTTCAAGCACGTCAATGCGCGGATCCGCACGTTCCTCCTCATAAGCGCCCACCAGAGAGCGCTTAATGCCTAATTTATTAGCAAACTCTTCCTGCGTCCAGCCACGCAGTTTGCGAAGGTATTTCAGGTTTTGTCCTGCAAGCGATTGTGCCATACTAATTATTTTAGTACACAATAATACTAATACTATTAGTTATAACAAAATATTTTTGCTAAAAACTTAAGATACCCTTAAAATCTTTATCGGGAGACCTTCGACGGGGAGACGTGAAACGTCAAACGGGAGAAGTAAGGCACACATTCAACCTTTCTCCTTTCACCCTTTACCCTTTACCCTTTACCCTTTACCCTTCACCCTTCCTGTTTATTTCACTGCAATTTGGGCAGCAACCAAATAATCATGATTTTTACAAAATAAACATACGCTTCTCAATGGCAACAGCTAAACGTAAGAAAAAAGAACCTATTATATTAGTTACCAATGATGATGGCGTGATGGCGCCGGGTATCCGCAACTTAGTGGAAGCGGTAAAAGGCCTGGGCAAAATAGTAGTAGTAGCGCCCGATAAGCCGCAATCGGGCATGGGGCATGCCATTACCATTGGCTCGCCACTCCGGCTGCAGCAGGTGCATTTAACGGAAGGAGCTGAAGCGTGGAGCTGCAGCGGCACACCTGTAGACTGTGTAAAGCTGGCCGTGGATAAAATATTGGGGCAAAAGCCGGATATATGCATCAGCGGCATCAACCACGGGCCCAATCATTCCATTAACGTTATTTATTCCGGCACCATGAGCGCGGCAATAGAAGCTTCTATCGAAAGCATTCCTTCCATTGGCTTTTCGCTGCTCGATTACAGTATGGAAGCGGACTTCACGGCCGCCCGCAAATATGCAAGAATAATTGTGGAAGCCATCATGAAGCGCAAAGCGGATAAGCATCTTTGTCTGAATGTAAATTTTCCGGCTATACACGAAAGTTTAGTGAACGGCATAAAAGTATGCAGGCAGGCTTACGCCAAGTATGAAGAAGATTTTGATGAAAGGAAAGACCCCACCGGCAAAAAATACTACTGGCTTACCGGTGCATTTGTAAATTTTGATAAAGGAAAAGATACCGATGTGTGGGCATTGGCGAATAACTATGTGAGCGTGGTGCCCGTACAATTTGATCTTACCAATTACGTTCTAAAAGCCAAACTCGAAAAAACCTTTAAACAGTGATTTTTAAAAAAGACGACCTCTTGTTCGGACTGATCTTAGGATTTATAGGACCTTTGCTGAGCCTTATTATTTACTACTATGTTAAATTCTACCCTTTATATAGTATGGGTGAAATGTTTGATGCGTTTCATCAAAACAAAAGGCTGGTTACCGCCATCAGCATCCCCTGCCTTTTTTTGAACATCGTTATTTTTACATTATATATCAATTCCCGTAAAGACCGTACTGCAAAAGGCGTTTTTGCTGTAACCCTGTTATATGCCATTGTTGCGCTGCTGTTTAAATTTGTGGGATGAGAGGGGATGGAGAGAAGTGGCAAGTGGTAAGTCGTAAGTGGTGAGTAGATAACGAAATTTTCATTAAGATAGTTGCAGGATTTTCTTTTATCCTCCTTCAACGGAAAGTAAAAAATGAAGTATTATATCATAGCAGGAGAGGCATCGGGCGATTTACATGGCTCCAATCTTATTAAAGCGTTAAAGCAACAGGATGCGCAGGCCGATATCCGCTGCTGGGGTGGCGATATGATGCAGGCCGCCGGCGCCCGCCTGGTAAAACATTACCGTGAGCTGGCCTTCATGGGTTTTATTGAAGTGGTGAAGAACCTGCGCACCATCCTCCGTAATCTTACTTTCTGCAAAAAAGATATCACCGGCTTTAAGCCCGATGCGATCATCCTTATTGATTACCCCGGCTTTAACCTTCGCATTGCCCAATGGGGTAAAGCGAACGGATTTAAAATCATCTACTATATTTCTCCGCAGGTTTGGGCCTGGAAGGAAAACAGGGTACATACCATTAAGCAATGCGTAGATAAGATGCTGGTGATCCTTCCCTTTGAAAAAGATTTTTATAAAAAATGGAATTATGAAGTACAATACGTAGGGCACCCGCTGGTGGAAGTAGTGGATGAATGGCAGGCACAACACCCCAACACAGTAAAAACGAACATCATCGCCCTGCTGCCCGGCAGCCGCAGGCAGGAGATACTGAAAAAGCTACCCGTTATGCTTGAAGTAAGCAGGTATTTTACTGATCACGAGTTTGTGGTTGCCATGGCGCCGGGGTTAGATAAGGAATTTTACAACAACATGCTCAGCGGTTACAGCAATGTAAAAGCCGTATCGGGAAAAACATACGATCTTTTAATGCAGGCAACGGCAGCCCTGGTTACCTCCGGTACGGCCACTTTGGAAACCGCGCTGTTTGCCGTGCCCGAAGTGGTTTGTTATAAGGGCAGCGCCGTTTCTTATGAAATTGCCAAACGGGTTATTAAAATAAAATACATTTCATTGGTGAACCTTATCATGGATAAGCCCGTGGTAAAAGAGCTGATACAGCATGAGCTTACGGTAAGCAATGTAAAAAAAGAATTGCAGGAGGTGCTCGGCAACCAACAACGGATTCAACAACTGCAGGAAGATTACAGCGCGTTAAAAACATTACTAAGCCAGGGCGGCCACGCTTCCACCAATGCGGCAAAAGCCATCAGCAACTTTTTGCAAAGCGGATGATCATAATGATAATCGCGAACAGGAAAAGAAAGATGGAAATGCGGTTGATGCCGTGCATATACTTTATCAATGAACCAGGTTCTTCATTCTTCTCTTTCTTTTTAAGAAAGAGATACTGCGCGATTTGATGCCATATGCCCATAGCATTATGTTTAGCCTGTAAACTACAAAGCTAATGCCTAAAACGGAAAGTCAAAGTTTTGTGTGCTTTGAGCCTTCTTTCCGCACTTTGCGGTTATACACTACGTGTAAAACTTTCATACCTTACGCCTCACACCTTACCGCCCTTTATTTCGTATTTTTGCTCCTTATGAAATATCAGATTGGCGACACGGTTTTACTGCTCCATTCGGATGAGGAAGGGCAGATCATTGATATCATCAATGAAAAAATGGTAATGGTAAATGTAAAAGGCGTTAAGTTTCCCGCATACCTCGACCAGATTGATTTTCCTTATTTCAAAAGATTCTCTCAAAAGAAAACAGATCTGAAAAAGCCCAGGCAATATGTTGACGATATAAAAAAAGAAAAGAACAATGCAAAATACAAGGTAGATGAAGGCGTGTGGCTTGCCCTTTTACCGGTATTTGATAAAGATGTATTTGACGATGATATTGTGGAGAAATTCAAGCTCTATCTTGTTAATCAAACAGCAAATACTTTTTCCTTTACTTATGAGCTATCGCTTGCCGGGGAAACCGGGTTTGAATTGAAAAATGAAGTGCTGCCGCTGAGCGATTTTTACCTGCACGATGTGCCTTTTGAAAATCTGAACGATACGCCTAAGTTCTGGTTTGAATTTTCATTAACGAAGCCGGATAAAACCAAAGCGGAATACTATGAAACCTTTTTAAAGCTGCGGGCCAAGCAGGTTTTCCAAAAAATTGAAGAAATGAAGCTGAAGCAGGAAGCCAGCTTTTCATACCCTTTGTTTGAAAAATATCCCGACCGTATCATAGAAGAAAAACCCGACCTGGATAAGTTATCAGCCGCCGGGTATAAAATATATGAGTCTGCAAAAACAAAGGCAGGCGCGCCTCCCCGAACCGTAATTGACCTGCATATTGAAAAGCTCACCGATCATTGGGAAAAAATGGGCAAGGCCGAAAAGTTAGACCTGCAGCTAAAAACTTTTGAAAAATATTATGACCTTGCCCTGCAGCATCACCAGTCTATGCTAATTGTTGTACACGGGGTTGGCACCGGCAAACTGCGCGATGAGATTCACGCCCTGCTGCGTCATAAAAAAGAAGTAAAATCCTTTGTCAACCAGTTTCATCCTTCTTTTGGCTATGGTGCAACGGAGATCTATTTTTAATCTATCTACAAAATAGAACGTATCAGTCCCCCGTCTGCACGTAGTGCCGCGCCATTGGTGGCAGATGCCAGCGGGCTTGCAATATAAACTACAAGATTCGCGATCTCATCAACCGAAGCAAAACGCTGAATAAGGGAGGTTGGCCGCAGATCCTTAAAGAAATTCTTTTCTACTTCGGCAACAGAAATATTGTCTGCTTTTGCCATATCATTTATAAAGTCGCCAATTCCTCTTGATTTTGTGGGACCGGGTAAGATCGTATTAACCGTAACACCGGTTCCTTTTGTTAATTCCGCAAGACCCCTGCTTACCGCTACCTGCGCGGTTTTGGTAACGCCATAATGAATCATTTCATCAGGAATAAGAACAGCCGATTCGCTCGAAATAAAAATGATACGCCCCCGGTTCCGTTTCAGCATTCCGGGGAAATAATGACGCGATAAGCGTACACCGCTCATCACGTTGATCTCAAAAAAACGGAACCAGTCTTCATCCGGGATCTCAGTAAAAGGTTTGGGTTCAAATATACCGGCATTGTTAACCAAAATATCAATTTCAGGAAGCTGTGCTATGATGTTATTAACCTCATCCACTTTTGAAAAGTCGGCCGCTATACCTGAAACACCTGACCTGCCGGTTAATGCTTTTAACTCCTGTACAGCCTTATCCACACCTTCCTGCAACCGCCCGTTTATAACAACAGTGGCATCTTCTTCCAGCAGTTTTTTAGCAATTGCAAAACCTATGCCTGCTGTTGAGCCGCTGATAAATGCAGTTTTATCTTTTAATTGTAAGTTCATGTTGAATGTTCTTTTGCGTCATCAAAGTCTTAAGATTATTTTGCACGGTTTGCACAAACAGGGGCAACGCGGAAAGATCAGTACCCCACAGGTTGCTATCGCTTAATACCTGTTGTACCAGTTCGTTCGCTTCGTATTTTTTCCACTGCTCAAAAAAGTAATCCGCTTTGTCATCATTGATGGGATAGGATTTCCCGTTCCATTCACCCATATACCCATCTTTTTCTTTTTTTACCGCTTTCATAAACAGCAAATAAGCGGCAAAGCCCAAAGCAATATGCTGCGGAACTGCATTATGATCAGCAACATACTTTTTCAGCACCGGCACCACCCGCATCTTCATTTTGGAAGTATACTGCATGGTTATGCTGATCCACTGGTGCCTGATATACGGATTGCTGAACCTGTCTAACACCTGCAAACCGAACCGTTCCGCTTCCTCCGCATCCACTTCAGCGGGAATGGCGGGAGCAATTTCGCTGAGCATAAGATCATGTACGAACTGCCCGAATGCCTGGTCTTCCATCGCGTCTTTCACGGTATTGAAGCCAGACAAAAATGCCAGTGCACAGCTTAGGGTATGCGTTCCGTTTAGTAAACGGAGTTTAAGCTCACGGTACATTGCTATATCCGGCGCAATGATCACCCCGTTATCGGCAGGTGCAAAAGACAATATCTTTTTTACTTTGTCGTCACCCTCAATGGCCCATAACCGGTATACCTCGCACATAATCAGCAATTCATCTGTGTAGCCCAGGGCCTCTTCTATTTTTTGCTTTGTTTCAGCAGCCGGCTTTCCCGGCACAATGCGGTCTACAAGTGAATTACAAAAACTATTGTTTGCCTTCAGCCATTCCATAAAAGCAGGCTCCATTTTGTTGTATGCAGCTAATTTGGAAACAATAGAAAAAAGCTGGTCGCCATTGCCTACAATTAATTCAGTAGGAATAATAACCATACCTCCATCTGCCTTACCCCCACAGGCCTTATACCTTTCATATAAAAAGGCCAAAAGCTTTGCAGGAAATGAAGCAGGAGGCTTTTGCCGGATATCTTCTTCCACTAATGTTATGCCCACCTCCGTGGTATTGGAAATAATGATCTGCAGTTGAAGGTTATGCGCACATTTTAGAACTTCATCCCATTGTTGCGTTGCAGACAATACGCGGCTTATAGCCGAACAAATATGATCCTCTTCTACTTTTTCTCCTTTATCTATGCCACGCACACACAAAGTATATAATCCATCCTGCGCATCGAAGGCATCGGCACCGCCGGTACCTGTTGATTTTACCACCACTACCCTGCCGTTAAATATACCCTGCCGGTTGGCTTTATCTATAAAATAATCCGGTAACCCGCGCAATAATACACCGGTGCCAAATTGTAAAACCTTTTCCGGCAATTCAAACACATTAGTTCCCGGTTTTTGTACCGCGTTGTTTTTGATAACAGAAAGATTGCTTTTGTTTAATAGCATATGTAAAAAGTTCGAAGCGTAAAAATCGAAATCTGAAAAGAAAAATCAACCAGGGAACAGGATTCTCATCTTTCACCCCTCCCTTACCACTTACTACTTACCACTTACTACTTATCACTTACCACTTTCAACACCTGCCTGATACGCCTTTGTTTATAGGTAAGATCTTTCCGGTCTGCGCTCAAAATAGTAACATGCCCCATCTTTCTCCCCGGCTTTGTTTCTTTTTTCCCATAGATGTGTACAAACACGTTATCCATTTGCAGCACATCTTCCAAACCATTATACTGCGCCACACCGCTGTAATTTTCCTCTCCCAGCACATTAACAATAGCCGCCGGAAGAATCGCTGCCGTATTGCCCAAAGGATAACCCAATATAATGCGCCAGAGCATATCAAACTGTGAGCTGTAATTTCCTTCTATCGTATGATGTCCGCTGTTATGCACTCTGGGCGCGGTTTCGTTCACATATACCTCTCCTACTTTATCTATAAACAATTCCACAGCAAAGATACCCGGACTTGCCAGCGCTTTTACAACCTTAAGCGCTATGGCTTCTACTTTCCACAAAATGGTTTCGGCAAGCTCAGCAGGGCTTACCTGGTAGTCGAGCAAATTCAACTCCGGATCAAATACCATGTCTACCGGTGGGTACAAAGTGGTTTGCCCGGTATCATTAACCGCCACAATTTGTGCTATCTCTTTATGAATATTAATCTTTTTCTCCAGTACCGCCGGCGCGTCAAACCCTTTGCCCGCCTCTGTCACAGATGCAATAACCTGAACCCCCCTGCCATCATACCCGCCTGAGCCCAGCTTATGCACCGCCGGGAAAAAATCTGCATGCCGCTCCAACTCCTGCAACGACCGGGTAATTACAAAATCTGCCGAAGGAATGGAATGAGCCGCATAGAACTGCTTTTGCTCAATTTTATTTTTAATGATGCGCAGGGCTGCTGTGCGGGGATATATTTTTATCCCTTCTGCTTCAAGGGCCGCCAGGGCATCGTCGTTTACGGATTCAATTTCAATGGTAAGCGCATCTACGCTTTTTCCGAATGTATACACATCGTTATAGTTCCGGATGTCTCCTTTCACAAAATGATGGCAAAGATGCGCCGCCGGACAATCCGCATCATTTTCCATAACATAGGTTTCAACCGGATAGTTGGCGGCCGCCTGCAATAACATTCTGCCTAACTGACCTCCGCCTAAGATTCCAACTTTGAGCATAAATCTTTCAAATAAGCCGTGAAGATAACAAACAGATGGAAATGTAGCATTGAAATGAATGTTTGCCGATCATTTCGTAAATTTAATCTTTAACAGTTCTTTCAGCTCTTTATGCAGCGTTTTAACGGTATCGGTAAAATAGATGACCGCTTTTAGCGTTGAAAGAAAGCCGCCTGCTTTAACAGTTTAAACAGCGGCGAAAGCTACCCATACTTTTATAGACGATACATAGGCCATCGTTACTGAAAAGAAACTATAAACACAGGCATTGAAGCAATACAGGCAAAAGAGGAAAAGCGAAAATTTGTAACATCGTATGATAATAAGCATGATATTTGCGAAGCAAAACTGCCGGGGAAATTGTGAAATGATAAAAGGCTCAGGTAAGTTATAATCAATATTAATGAATAAACTGAAATCCATTCTCACAGCATTCATTGTCATCGCTTTCTGCTGCTCTGTAAACGGGCAAAATTCATTTGTTGATTATCAAAAATCATTTGCCAAAGTTGCCGATGTGTTCCGGCGAAAAGAAGATACCCTGCGTAAACAATTTGAAGCAAAAGGCTTGAAGTGGCCTGCGAAATATATCTACATCCGCTCATTTAAATACGACAGCCAATTAGAAGTATGGGTAAAAAACAGCACCCGTGAGCCGTTTAAATTATTTAAGACTTTTAAAATATGCGCAATGGCAGGGTCCCTGGGACCTAAAAGAATGTCGGGCGACTACCAGGTACCGGAAGGCTTTTATTACATCAATGAATTTAAGCCTAACAGCGCTTACCATTTATCGCTGGGGTTAAATTATCCGAATGCATCAGATAAAATGCTGAGTGACTCGCTTTATCCCGGTGGCGATATTTTTATTCACGGATCATGTGTAACAGAAGGCTGCATCCCTATAACCAACGATCAGATTGAAGACCTGTATGTTGTTACAAGCTATGCACGCGCCATGGGACAGGATTATATTCCCGTACATATATTTCCCATACAATTCAATAACCCCAGGAGTGTAAGCTATTTAGAACGTTTCCTGAAAATTTACCGCAATTACAAGCCCCTGGCAGATAACTTGGAAGCCGCCTATAACTATTTTGAAAAAAACAAACAGGTGCCTGTTGTGATGGTTAATGCGAAGGGAGAATACTTAGTTGAAAATGAGCAGCCGGCCGAGGTAAAAGTAGTTAAAGTAAAAAGAACACTACCCGAAAAAGAGATACCTATACCGGAACATGAATTGGCGAAAGTAGTTAACAATCAACCCGTTTATCCCGGCGGTTCAAAAGCTTTCCAGCATTTTCTTGATGAAACAGGAAAAGAACTGGCCCCGCTTTTAAATGAAGGACAAAGAGCCGCATATCTTGTAGTGGATTACATTATTGATAAAGAGGGCAAACCGGTGTATGCCCGTGTGGTAAAAGGCGGTAACGATGACATCAATGAAATGATTGAAAAGAAATTTGAAAATATGCCGCAATGGAAACCTGCCATACGCCAGGAACAGCCGGTTGCCTTCCGGTTAAAGCAAACCATCGTTATTGAAGCCGCCGCTCCGGGGTCCTAACCGGTTGTAAGTTGCAGGGCCTCCATGTTACAAGTTATATGTTCGCAAGCTGCGAATTTCAGTTTTGCAACCATAATCTGCCGCCCTGTCATGCAACCTGCACCCTGCACCCTGCAACCTACTCTCCTGTATCATAATCATACTTTAAGTGTATCAAAACCGTACAGTATGCAACGCAAATGCTTTGTAATAACCTGATTCCCATACGCTTAAATTCATGGCACTAATTTTATACCAATCCGGGTTAAAGTGAAAGACAGGAACAGATGCAACTGATCCTTCACCTGCTACCTGAGTACCTTTTAAAAAAAACAGTATGATTGAATTTACCAACATTGCAAAAACGGTTAACATTGGCGGCTCAAAAACCTATATTCTTAAAGACATTAACCTGAAGGTAAACCAGGGCGAATTTATTTCTGTTATGGGCCCTTCGGGCTCCGGCAAGTCTACCCTGCTGAATATTATTGGCATGCTCGACGACCCATCCGAAGGTTATCATTATTTTATGGGTGATGCCGTGCATTTACTGAAAGAAAAACAGCGTTCCCAGCTATACAAAAAATACATTGGCTTTGTTTTTCAGGCTTATCATCTTATTGATGAGCTAACGGTTTATGAAAATATTGAAACGCCGCTGATTTACCAGGATATGAAATCATCCGAACGGAAAGCCGTCGTTGCCGATGCCCTGGACCGTTTTCAGATCGTAGGCAAAAAAGATCTTTTCCCTACCCAGCTTTCGGGCGGGCAACAGCAACTGGTGGGCATTGCCCGTGCATTGGTAGCCAGGCCCAGCCTGCTGCTGGCAGACGAGCCTACCGGCAATCTCAATTCAAAGCAGGGTGAAGAAATAATGGAACGCTTCAAAAAATTAAACCAGGAAGAAGGCGTAACGATTATCCAGGTTACCCATTCAGAAAAGAATGCGGAATATGGTTCCCGTATCATTAACCTGTTAGACGGCAAAATCGTATAAAGCCTGTTGAAATAAAAATCAATTTTACAATGCGAAAGTTAATGCAAGGAATAATAGCATGCATCATATCAATAAGCAGCTATGCGCAAAATGGAAGTTTCTCATTACAACAATGTGTTGAAATAGCGCTGAACAATAATATCCCGGTTAAACAAAATGAGTTATTGCTGCAATCGGCCAGGGCCGACTGGCAAAAAGCTAAAGCCAATTTACTTCCCGATGTAAATGGAAACTGGGGCTATGGATGGAACCAGGGGCGCGCCATTGATCCTTTTACGAATAGCTATATTGACCAGCGGTTCTCTTCTTCCGGCGCCGGACTGAGCGCAGGACTTACTTTGTTCGGCGGCTTGCAGTTGCAGAACCTGATCCGCCAAACGGGCTATGCCTACCATGCCAGTGAAATGGAATGGCAGCAATCTAAAGACAGGCTCACATTAGATGTGCTGCTTGCCTATTTAACCGTATTGAACAATGAAGACACGTGGAGGATCATGTCTGAACAGGCCGAAGTAACCCGCAGGCAGGTAGAGCGCCTTACGGTAATGGTAAAAGAAGGAGCCGTGGGCAGCTACCTGTTATCTGATATGAAAGGCCAGCTATCTGGCGATGAGCTGGCAGCAATTAACAACTATAATGCATTGCAAACGGCCAAACTGGATCTCAGCCAGTTGATGAATATCCCTTATAACAAAGACATGCAGGTAGAAAGACTGACGGAAGCCGATTTATTAGAAATGTACCCCACCAACGCAGCGGAAATATATACAGCCTCTCTCCAAAACCTGGCTCAGGTTAAAGCGGTTGACCTGCGCGTAAAAAGCATGGCGAAGGGTGTGCAGGCAGCAAAAGGCGGCTACTACCCTTATTTGCGGCTAAACGGAAATCTCAATACCAATTATTCCAGCGTTTCATCCATGTCGGTACCAACCACGCTTGCGGAAATTAATACAGGACAATACGTAATGGTAGACAATATTAAAAACCCGGTGCTGGCACAACAACAAAACTATACATCTCAAAAAATTTCGTATAACAACCAGTTCAAAAATAACCTGGGAACCTATGTGGGGCTAAGCTTAAATATTCCCATCTTCAATAACCTGCAGGTATCTACTAATGTAAAAAAGGCAAAGCTCAGCGAAAAGAATGCGGTATACGAAGCCGAGAACACCAAACTCATCCTGAAACAAAGCATAGAGAAAGCCTACCAGGACATGGCATCTGCCTACGAACGTTACAAAGTGCTGCAGGAGCAGGTTGCGCAATATAAAGAATCGTTCCGCTCTGCGGAGATCCGTTTTAATCTGGGCACTATCGTATCCACCGAATACCTGCTCACCAAGAACAATTACGACAGGGCCAAGCTCAATCTTACACAAACCTGGTACGAATATATTTTCCGTACCCGTATACTGGATTTTTACCAGGGAAAACTCGCGCTATAGTTTTCACAAAGGAAAATAATACATTTGTTTTTCAAATAAACAGCTATGCGCAACACAATGAACCTGAAAAACATAACACTGCTCTTTTTACTAACGGTAAACGTAGCATTTGTACGGGCCCAGATTACCCCCGCGGATAAGCTACCCGTTGATACCGCTGTTACTATAGGTAAATTACCCAACGGGCTTACTTACTACATCCGTCCCAATAATAAACCCGAACAAAAAGTAGAGCTGCGCTTAGTGGTTAACGCCGGTTCAATTAATGAAGATGCCGATCAGCTTGGCCTGGCGCATATGGCCGAGCACATGGCTTTTAACGGCACAAAAAACTTTAAGAAAAATGATATCATATCCTTTCTGCAGAATATAGGGGTTGGTTTTGGCAGCGACCTGAACGCATATACAAGCTTTGATGAAACAGTATATATTTTACCCATCCCTACCGATAAACCCGACAACTTAGAAAAGGGATTTAGTGTGCTGGAAGACTGGGCGCATAACGTTACTTATTTAGATGAAGATATAGATAATGAGCGGGCGATTATCCTGGAAGAAAGCCGTTCTGGAAAAGGAGCCGGGGAAAGAATGTTTAAAAAGATACTGCCTAAGCTGCTCAGCGGTTCATTATACGCCGAGCGTTTGCCCATCGGCAATGACAGCATCATTAAAAATTTTACACACGATGCCATACGTCGCTTTTATAAAGATTGGTACCGCCCTGAACTGATGGCGGTAATTGTGGTGGGCGACATTACCAAAGAAAAAGCAACCGCACTGATAAAAAAGCATTTTGGAAGCTTAACCAATCCTGCCACCGTACGCCCGCGGCAGTCAACACCGGTACCTCCCTATGCCACTAATGATGCACTGGTAGTAACCGATAAAGAAGCTACCAGTTACCAGGCCATAGTTGAATTTCCGGCCTACCCGTCGGAAAAGATCATTACCTATAATGATTATAGAAAAGACCTGGTGAAAGACCTGTTTGTAACCATGCTGAATAAACGTATGCAGGAGCTTACCCAAAAAGAAAATCCGCCGTTTGTATATGGCGGCGGCTCCTTCAGCGGCTTTGCACGGGGATACGAGAACTTTGAATTGTATGCGGTTTCCGGCGACAAAGAGCCAACCGGCGCTTTACAGGCTGCGCTGGAAGAGCTGGAAAAAGTAAAGCGTTTCGGGTTTACAGCTCCCGAATTAGAAAGAGCCAAAAAGAATATGTTAGCCACATACGAAAAGAACTACAATGACAGGGACAAAAGGGAATCTTCCAATTTTGTACAGGAATACATCCAGCACTATTTGCAGCAATCGCCCATACCCGGTATAGCAACGGAATATAAAATGACCCAGGATTTTTTGCCGGCAATAAGCCTGCAGGAGGTAAATGCCGTTGCAGGCATTCTGAAAGGAGACCAGCACCTATTTGCGTTTATTATGGGACCACAGAAGGAAGATGTTCAGCTTCCTTCCCCCCAGGCACTCTTACAAACAGTAACGCTTGCCGAAAAAGCCGATGTAAAACCCTATGAAGAAAAAGCCGTAGCTACAGAAATCTTATCGGCATTACCCAAAGCAGGGAAAGTAACAGGTAAAAAAAACAATGCAGCCACCGGCACAACGGAGCTCACGTTATCCAATGGCATTACGGTTACGCTTAAGGCCACAGATTTTAAAAATGACGAAATACTGATGTCCGCCTCCCGTTATGGCGGCACCAGCAATTACCGGCAGCCCGATAAATACAATGCCGCTTATGCCATACCGGTAGTAAATGCCATGGGGTTTGGCAACTTTTCCCCCACCGACCTGCAAAAAGCATTGTCGGGTAAAACCGTTTCGGCCACGCCATTTATAGGCGGCACTACGGAGGGCATCAACGGAAGCTCAACCGTTAAAGACCTCGAAACCATGTTTCAACTGGCCTATCTAAAGCTAACACAGCCCCGAACAGACAGCAGCCTGTTCAAATCGTATGTACAAAAAAATCAAACGCAACTGGCGTTATTAGGCTCCAACCCGCAGGCAGCATTTATTGATACGGCTTTCCGCGTTTTTTATAACAACAACCCCCTTGCGCCTATTCATGTGCCTAAGGCTGCTTACTTCGACAGTATACAAATCAATAGGACTATAGATATATACAAACAACGGTTGGGTGATGCCGGGGGATTGCATTTTGTGTTCACGGGTAATTTTAAGGAAGCTGAAATCATTCCGTTCATTGAAACTTATATTGCCAGCCTGCCGGCTACTCTTAGGAAATCGAATTATGTTGACCAGCATGTAAGGCCCATACAGGGAAAACGAGCGCTAACGGTTTATAAAGGCGAAGAGCAGAAAAGCCTTATCCTTTCCTTTTATTACGGAGATATCTCTTACTCCGAAGACCTTGCATTTAAAGCAAACGCCCTTACCGAAGTACTCAACATTCGTATCATTGAAGAGCTCAGGGAAAAGATACAGGGCATTTACGGCGGTGGCATTTTTGGCAGATTGAATAAGGCGCCCTACCCTTCTTTCCAGTTTGTGGCGCAATTGCCCTGCGGCCCTGAAAAAGCAGATACCCTGCTGAAAGCCCTGCAAAATGAAATAAACAACATTGTTAAAAATGGGCCGGACGCGGAGACCCTTAATAAGGTAAAACAACAATGGCGCGAATCGCATAAGCAGGAGATGAAAGAAAACGGGCCATGGTCTGCCCATCTTTTGGCTGCCAAAGTAGAAGGAGAAAACATTGACCGCTTTATTCACTTTGAAAAATATATAGACCAGCTAACCCCCAAAGATGTACAGGAAGCTGCCAGGTTATTACTGAACGGTAAAAATAATTATACCGCCATTCTTATGCCTGCCGATGCGAAGAAGGAATAGCAAGCGGAAAAAACTACTCGTGTACCCGGAACAAAGATGCCTGAACAATTTTATTTTAAAAGTTCCGTTGTTTTAAATAACAAAATTAAATATTATATACACCACTATTTATTTTAACAAAATTCAACCTCTAAACTTTAGAAGATGAAAAAAGCTAACCTCAAACTCCTGGTCGTAATCATTTGTATTACGTTAACTACAGCAGCAAAAGCACAGGTTCAGTTAAGTGCCGGCCCGGAAGTTGGTTTTACCGCTGCAGGTATTTATAGTGCCGACGATGATGTATTTGCCGGAATAAACGGGCACTTTGGCGGCACCCTGCGCCTGCAATTTGGAAATTACCTGGCTGTAAGACCATCCGTATTATTTAAATTGGGCAGCATGACCAATACAGACTATGATGACACCAAGATTTCAATGACCCGTATTTCCGTTCCCATTCCTGTTATGTACTCGCAAATTTTTGGCAACAACAGCAACCTGTTTGTTGGCTTAGGGCCTAACCTGATGTATGCTTTATCGGGTAAAATGAAAAACAGCTACGGGAGCGGAGATATCTCCTTCGGCAGCAATCCGGGTCAATGGAAACCTTTTGATGTAGGTTTGCACTTAAAAGGTGGCTTCCAATTCCCCGTGGGCATAGCGCTCAGTACTTTCTGTAACTTTGGATTTACCAACCTGGCTAACAACGGTGATAAAGCGCATACCCTTGACGCGATCGGATTTTCAGTTGGCTATATGTTTGGCGGGAATGCGGAATAATGTGCAAAACCGCAATGCTTCTGAAGCATGCACATCTTTCACCAACGAACTGTTCCTGCTATTTGCCAGTACATTTATTTGGCAAGCAATATGCCTTCACAGAGGCATATTGCTATAATTTAGTACCCTCATAAATATCATGCAACGGTAAGGCAATCTGCAGCACGGGGATAGAAAGTGTTTCGTTTAATGATTTATATTCTTCCAGCTCCCAGTGACCGGAAGCATTTATGTGAAATGCTTCAATGGCAATGCTCTCCGAATCAATGAGAATATACGCTTTGAGCGAAGGAATATCGCGGTAAAGCCTGAATTTTTCACCACGATCGTAACTCTTAGTGGAAGGCGACAGTATTTCAATGAGCACAGTTGGCTCAACGGCATAGTCATTGGGTGCTTCTTCAACTATATCGCGGCAAATAATGGAAATATCGGGATAGGTAAATAATGTGTTTTCAGGAATATGAATACGCAGATCGCTGCCATAGGGCTGGCATTGCTTTCCTTTGAGCTGCGTACCAATGTCTATCATCAGGTTCTTTGCAATTACGTTATGCCGTGCTCCCGTTCCGGCCATAGCAAATACCTCTCCCCTGTAGTATTCATGCTTTTGCGGAGCATCCAGCTCCCATTCTAAGTATTCTTCCAGGGTTAATTTGTTTTTGCCGTAAGCAACGGCAGGTTCGCGCAGTTCCATCATACTACCAATTTACAAAATTATCTCAAAAAAGTCCATTATTGTCAGACATACTAATCCTCAACCCCGATTTTACATTTTTATTCGTTATATTCCTGTCAAAAAATATCAGTTGCTCCTGTTCCTGAGATATTATAGCGATGTCAATAAGTTCAACCTGCTTATTTCACTCATTGTGTTAATAACCGGTCAAAGCCTGCCGGTGAGCATTATCAGTTTCTGCAGTGTTGGAATGGTAGCTTCGTTTATTATATACCGTTATTATTATAAGATTCAATACTACTTTTACGCCAACGCGGGACTTTCCAGAAATAAATTAATGTTACAGGTAGCAGTTATCAATGCCATACTTTCAACGCTTATACTTTTAATAATCGTATGACCCACCAGCTAAGGATAAGCACAATCAGCCATTGCTATGGCAGGAAAAAGATACTGGAAGACATCAGCTTTGAATGCCGGACAGGCGATATAACAGGGCTTTTCGGGCAAAACGGCCGCGGTAAATCTACCCTGCTGAATATACTTTTTGGAACGTTGAAGCCGGCATCAGGAAGTATACGGATAAATGATACGCTCCTGCGGAATAATATTACCCAAAAACAAATAGGCTATAGCCACCAGGAGATATTCCTGCCTCAGCACATTACCGTAAGAAATGTGATCCCTCTGTATTTCCCCAACGGGGAAGATCAGAATAAAATATTTTATTCTCCCGGGATACATCGTATGGAAACTACCAAAGTGGGTAACCTTTCGTTGGGAGAACAGCGCTACCTGCAATTTTTACTGGTTATTCATTTACACCACCTCTTTGTTTTATTAGATGAACCCTTCTCCATGGTTGATCCCTTATATAAGGAGATCATTAAAGAAAAAATAAAAGAACAGAGCGCATCAAAAGGGTTTATTATAACCGATCATTACTATAAAGATGTATTGGACATCGCCACAAAAAAACTAGTGATAGCATCCGGGAAAATAATACCTGTTAATGATGAATATGATCTGGCTGCCACGGGTTATCTCTCTGGCAGGCAGTATGGCAACAACAGATAAATTCCATAACAATACATACACTTTCCTTACCTGAACTGCACCGCTTTGGCAGGTTGTATCCTGCGGCTAACCAATGAAGGGATCAGCAAGGTAAGGGTGCATACCAGCAGGGTGCCGGCAACTACCAGCGCCACTTCCCACCATATTATTTTAACAGGCACCACCAGCATGTAATAGGCATTCTCATCCCAGAAGGTAAGAAAGCCTGTTTTTTGCTGTATTACACAAACGCCCAGACCTATAACCAGCCCCAGGAAAATGCCCACAGTGGTAATAATAACACCCTGAAGGGTAAATATTTTTTGCACCGTCCAGTCCGTGGCGCCAACGGCTTTTAAAACACCGATCATCCTGGTGCGTTCCAGCACCATTATAATGAGGCAGGTGATCAGATTAATGATCGCTATAATGATCATTACGCCCAGCACCACATCCCGGTTCATATCCTGCAGACGCAGCCAGTCGAAAATATTGGGATAAATATCCTTTATGGTTTTGCTTCCCCATTCGCCTGGGAGTGATTCAAATATTTCTTCATTCACCTTGTCCATGGAATGGTAATCGTTCAAAAATATTTCGTACCCCCCTATCTCATCCGCGCCCCAGTCGTTCAGCCGTTGCACCAGCGTAAGGTCGCCAATGGCATACAGCTTGTCGTACTCCTCCATATTGGTTTTATATAGCCCCACAATGGTCAGCTTATCGGGACGGGGCTTTTGATCTTCCCCTTTAAAAAAGTAGATCAGCACCCTGTCATTCACTTTCAGCTCCAACTGGTTAGCGGTATACTCTGATATAACGATCTCACGGCTGTAGGTACTGTCATTAAAATCTATCCATCTTCCGGCGGTAAGAAACTGCTGCATGGAACTGAAGTCGTATTCTTTTCCCACCCCTTTAAAAAGAACGCCTTCAATAGATTCGGGCGTTTTAAGAATAGCATACTTGGTAGCAAAGGATTGCACCTGCCTTACCCCTTCTATTTTATATAATCCGCTAACAACGGTATCATTTTTCTGAATAGGCGCTTCTTCCGCGATAGCTGCCTTATATTGCTCATAATGCTGTACCCGCAGGTGGCCCCAGAAGCTGAATATTTTCTGGCTAACCGCTTCCTGGAAACCATTTACAAAAGCCAGCGTCATGATCATTACCGCTACACTGATAGCGGTTGCGGCTATGGCCAGCCTGATAATGAAACGCGAAAAGGAGCGCTGCCGGTTAAATGCTATTCGCCTTGCTATAAATGAAGCTGTATTCAATCCCTGCTATTTTACTAAATTGTGAAGATAAAAGAATTAGCCGATGTATAAACGTTACTTTACTGCGGGTGGCATGCTCCTCCTGTTTTTTTGCGCTGAGCTGCAGGCGCAGCGGGAGCCCGACAAAATATTTCAAAAGAATATTAAAACCGTTCAGCTTAATCCCTACGGCGACCAAACCGCTTACCCCGTAATACGACTGAACAGCAGCGATCTGCTGCAATTGGATTTTGATGATATGGACGGCGATATTAAAAACTACTATTATAATATTGAGCTGCGTAATGCAGATTGGTCGGCGGTGCAGATGGGCTATTTCGACTACGCCAAAGGATACCCCAATCAGCGCATATCTACCTACCGCCGTTCGGCGCAGGTGCTCACCAGGTATACGCATTACCAGCTCACCTTCCCGGGCAGGGATATTATGCCCACCAAACCGGGAAATTATGTAGTGAAAGTTTTTTTAGACGGCGATACGTCCAGGCTTGCATTCACGAGGCGCTTTTTAGTTACCGATGCAGGTATAGCGGTGTCGGCCCAGGTTCAGCAGCCTTTTGGCCAGGAGTTTTTCAGATCCCATCAAAAAATACAATTTACCGTAAATGCAGGACGATTAAATGTAAGCTACCCCCAACAGCAAATTAAAGTGGTGATACTGCAAAACAACCGCTGGGATAACTGTATACAAAATATTAAACCCAGTATTGTTAGGAACAATGTATATGAATACAATACCGAAAAGGATGGTATTATGCCCGCCATGCGGGAATGGAGGTGGCTTGACCTTACCAGCTTCCGTTTGCTCAGCGACAGGGTACGGCGGCAGGAAAATACCAATACCGCCTATGACCTGTATGTAGTGCCTGATCTTTCGCGCAATACACAACGGTATATTTATTATAAGGACTATAATGGTATATACGCGGCATTAACCAATGAAAACGTAAATCCTTACTGGAATGCCGATTATGCTACCATTCATTTTACATACAAAACGCCCAACAACGGACCTTATGCAAAAGACCTGTATCTCACTGGGCAGATGACCAATTACGGAACGGACGACAGCGCTAAAATGCGGTGGAATCCGCAGCAAAGCGTATACGAAACCACGCTGCAGTTGAAACAGGGCTATTACGATTATGCTTACGCCCTGGCAGACGGTAAAAGCGATCCGCCAAAATTCATTACAGATGAAACGGAAGGCAATATCTGGGAAACAGAAAACCAATATACCATATTGGTGTATTACCGGGAGTTAGGCGGGAGATACGACCAGTTGATGAATGTTACGGTAATCAATTCAATGATGAACCGCCCCGGGCAGTTTTAGGAATCAGTATTTGAAATTTAAGATTGCATCCCACTCCTGAGTCATACATAAGCAGTGATTTGCTGCTCACAGCTGATCTGACAACCCTTTTCGGATTTCGGATTTAGTGATTTCGGATTTTATTTGCTTCAGGGAATTTGTCTTTTGGTACTTCCTTCGTATCTTTGCAAAGGCAAGTCTTATACGACCAGCTCCTGCTGAACTCCCCCAGGACCGGAAGGTAGCAAGGGTAGGCGGTTGTAGCGGTGCGATGTAAGTAACTTGCCTTTTTTTATTCTTATATTCGTTCCTTTATTCCAATACAGCATTTAAAACATCAAGCAAATAACAGGTTATGAAATTTTTTATTGATACAGCCAATCTTGCCCAAATTAAAGAGGCCCATGAATTAGGTATATTAGACGGCGTTACCACCAATCCTTCCTTAATGGCCAAAGAAGGCATTAAAGGAGATGAGGCCATAAGAAACCATTATAAAACTATTTGTGAGCTGGTAGACGGAGATGTGAGCGCGGAAGTGCTATCCACCGATTTTGAAAGCATTGTTGCCGAAGGAAAAGTACTGGCGGCTATTCACCCCAATATTGTGGTAAAAGTGCCCATGATTAAAGACGGTATAAAAGCGCTGAAATGGTTTTCGGATAATGGTATTAAGACCAACTGCACACTGGTATTTTCGGCCGGACAAGCTATTTTGGCCGCAAAAGCAGGCGCTAACTATGTTTCTCCTTTTATTGGCAGAATAGACGACAGCAGTTGGGATGGCATGGAACTGATAGGTCAAATTGCACAGATATATGCCTTGCAGGGATTTAAAACAGAAATACTGGCGGCTTCTATCCGCAGTTCATTGCATATTGTAAGGGCCGCCGAACTGGGTGCCAACGTATGCACCTGCCCATTAGAACCCATCTTAGGTTTATTGAAACATCCTTTAACCGATATTGGCTTAGCCAAGTTTTTAGATGACGCGAAGAAAATGCAGCACTGATAAAACACGAGTGAATAGTGAGTGGTGAGAAGTAAAAGATTTTAATAAGAGGCTGTCTCAAAAGTAATATTTTGCCACGAAGTCACGAAAACACAAAGAAAATAAAACCTGAAAATCAGGGCTTTGTGCTCTTGTGTCTTAGTGGCATATCTTCTATACCGGCCCTTTTGAGACAGCCTCTTTTTTTATGGCTGCCTCCGAAAGTACGCTCCTTTACTTCCCGGTTGAATACGCCGTAGTATCTATATTGCCGCGTATGGTACCCTTCAGCCGCTTCCACCAGCTTTCCCTTTCTTTGATGGAAACAAAATCCGGATCAAAGGCCTCTTCAAAATGAATTTCAGGATCAGTCATTGCCGGCTCAATAGCTTTCATGGTATCTATTACCATTGGAATAAGCGCCATATCCTTATTTACCTTTTTGCGGATATAGCGCCTTAATAATTTCGTTTGAAAAGGATCGGACGCCAGCGCTACACGTTTAAAACCCAACTGTTGCGCTCTCTTATATCCGTAATAAGCATTTTCAGTGCTATGCTCTGCTTTTGTTTCGGTATAAATATTTTTTGCCGGAATACCAATGGCTTCTGCATACAGCGCCATGATCTTCGCTTCATAATACGCAGTATAAACAGCCGAGCCGGAATAGATTATATTTTTGGCAATTCCTTTATCAAACAGGTAGTTGGACCAATAGATCCTTCCTTTCATCGTACGATCCCATTTGCCGTCTTCAAAAGGAATACCCGGAACAATAATAACATCAAATGGCCCGCTGTTTCCTGCTTCCTGTAAAAGTTGCCGCGTAGCTTTAGCCGAAAAAGTGCAGGATAACAGGCTAAGCATCATTACAGCGGGAATGGTATATAAAACAATCTTAGGCATATCATGATCATGCAGCAGCAAATGCAGTATTTCCTTACATCGTTGCTAAAATTCTGATATTACAGGAATTAAAGTAATATAAAAGGTTTTTTTATTTACTTTTTAATTTTTTCATAAACGCTACAAAAGCGGGCTGCATATCTTCAAATAATGCCAGATCACGATTGCGCATTATAATATCACCAAATAGTTTTAAACCAATGGCAAATTGGATGGTTTGAGCATTATCACCGAACAAATCTTTTTCTTGCAGAACTTCTAAGATTTTATAAATATTGTCGTGATTTTGAAACAATAGTTCGATTGGCTTTTCCTGCATTTCTTCCCCCTTACTGTTTTTTAAATATTCTAAGGTAAGCTTGTATTGATTTACTCTTTTTTCGCTCATATTTTTAATGCTTAACCTGCAAATTTAGTAATAAAAAAGCGGTCTGAAATTACTTTTCCCAGACCGCTCTTCTACTTATAATAGCTTATTAATAACCTACCCGTTAGTTGAATTGAACTTATTTTGACCGTACTATCGCGTTGTGGCTGATAATGTTATTAACAATACTTACCGTTTCGTTAAGATAAATATCCGACTTCAGGTTTTTGAGCCATTGCTGCTGCCGCTCCAGCTTCACTTCATCGTTTGAGAACCTGCTCACATCAGAGGGCAGCAATTCAACCGGATTGGCTTTATCTGTTTTTGTGAGCTTGTCAATTTGCCGTACAATTTCCCTTATCTGTTTCTGTTCTTCCTGGTATTTTTTCAGGTTGAGTGTGTATACCTTATCATTCAGTTCAGAAAGCAGCCGCGTATTTGCTTTGATTTGTTCAAAAACACTGTCACTTTTTATCCTTCCCCCTTCTGTTTGCTTTATAGTGCTGATGTCTGCGCCGTTGCTCCAGGGCGTATATTTTGCCCGGGCTATCTCATCCCATTGCAACGCATCAGGATTGTCTTTTTCACGGTACTGCAGATATTCAAACTGGTCGGGTAGCACAATATCCGGGGTTACCCCTTTAAGTTGTGTTGAACCGCCATTGATCCTGTAAAATTTCTGCAAAGTCAGTTTTACTGTTCCGAGGTTGGCAGAGGCGTCATCATCGCCGGAGGCTAAAAGCCCGCTGCGTCCACCCTCTAATCCTATATTCCTTTGAACGGTGCCTTTACCATAGGTAGACGTGCTGCCTATAATAACGCCACGCTTGTAATCCTGTATAGCCGCTGCAAAGATTTCAGAAGCGGAGGCGCTGAATTCATTTACCATAACAGCCAGCGGCCCGTCGTATAAAACGCCTTTATCTTTATCGCGCAAAACCGAGGGAACACCCTGCCTGTCTTTTACCTGCACCACCGGCCCTTCGTCAATAAACAGTCCTACCATCTGTATCACATCAAACAAAGACCCGCCTCCATTATTGCGCAGATCTATAATAATGCCGTCAATTTGCTCTGCTTTCAGCTTTTGAATTTCCTTAGCCACGTCTTCGGCAGACTTTGCACCATTGGGGCGTTCCCAATCGGCATAAAACTCAGGAAGATAGATGTACCCTATCTTTCTTGATCCTTCGTTAACGATAGCGCTCCTGGCAAAAGTTTCATCCAGTACAATCTCGTCTCTTATCAGTGAAACCACTTTTGTGGTACCATCGGTTTTTTTTAATGTTAATCTTACTTCAGTGCCCTTCTTTCCGCGTATGATCTTAACCGCATCCTCCGTATCGTAACCCGCCATATCGAGCGGTTCTTCATTACCCTGCCCAACTTTGGTAATGATGTCGCCAACCTGTATTTGGCCCGATTTCCATGCAGGGCTTCCCGTTACCAAGGTCATAATCTTTATATTACCTTCTTCCTGCCTCAGCGAAGCCCCGATGCCATAAAATCTTCCGCTCATCTGTTCGTCGAACGACCGTTTTTCAATAGGAGGAAAGAAAGTGGTATGCGGATCCATGCAGGAGGTAATGGTATTCACAAATTCATTGAAACGATCTTCTTCGGTAAATTTATTTCTCAGTCTTTCTGCTATGCGGTTGGTGGATTGAAGTACTTTTTCCCTTGCCTCCTTTTCCATCTCCGCATTTGTTTTGGACTTGTAATCTTTCTGAGCCTTGTTTTTTTCGTTGGTAGCCAGAAGGTCTGCATATCTTACGAGCGCCTGGTATTTTAAACGTTTACGCCAGATTTCAGTACGTTCTTTTTCAGTAGCAGCAAAATCCATTTTCGATTTATCGTCCACCAGCGTTTCATCCACATCGAAATTAAAAGGTTTATCTAATATGCCTTTGTAAGCAGCCAGATACTCCAGCAGCCTTTGGGCATACACATCACTAATGGCCTTAAAAGATTGCAGTGGAGAACCGTGGATCTCATCATCAATCTTATCCTCAAACTGCTTCAGTTGCGCTACATCAGGCTTTAAAAATATTTGCTTTTCGGGATCAATGGCTTCAAGGTATTTTGAAAAAACTTCTTTTGAAAAGGCGTCATCAATTTTTTTCGGACTGTAATGTCCCTGCTCAAGCATTACGCCTACCTGCTGTAAGATTTTTTCATATTTGGTAGCAGGAGGTTTACCTAACCCTATGGTTTGAAATGCCGCGAAAATACCTGCAACAAAAATAACCAGTACTACTGGTAAAGATTTTTTATTAAACATAAGTTTCAACACTTTTTGCATAATCAAAAATAACGGAAATAATACATTTATGTTGCCGGTTGCATCAATGAATTAGCCAAGGATTTGCAAAATGTATATGAAAGGCAAAAAAGCTATTCTTAATGCGATCAGCACATTTGCAGAAGCCGGTTGCCGGTATAAAATAAAAGCGGCATATGTGTTATGCCGCTTTTCATGAAATACTATGGGTGGCTAATGGGGCTCGAACCCACGACCCTCAGAACCACAATCTGATGCTCTAACCAGCTGAGCTACAGCCACCGTTTTACCGGGCTGCAAAAATAGAAGAAAAATACATGCATGCAAAATTTGAATAGCGTCATTTCTGATTTTGACATGTTTTGTGACCGGCCGGCTATTGCCTGCAGTAAAAAGAGCCAAAAAGGGCGGCTGCTGAACAGGAAAAATTCCTTTAACGTTCATTAACCTAAATCCTTTATCAACACCCTTTTATAAGCGTATTTTTGCCGTTGATACCAATGTAATGAAGCTTCGTAATAATAACATGAATTTTGAGTTTCAAAAAAACGGCAGGTTATTAAATTAATATAATGAGGTTTTATTATATCGAAATGAAGCTGCAGATTAAAAACACAATAACAATGAGATTTTTTTTATCTTTTTTACTTTGTACACTTTCGGTTAGTTTATTTGCCCAGCAGCCGCAGCGCAGCGGTAACCGGGGCGCGCAGGGAGCGGGCATGATGAGCACCGGCAGGTTTTACGGTAAAGTTGTTGATGCGGCGGGCAATAAAGGCATTGACGCGGCTTCTGTTCTGCTTATTCAATCTCGCACAGACTCTTCCGGTAAAAAAAAGGACGTTACCGTTGGTGGGCAGCTTACCACATCCAAAGGAGAGTTCAGTATGGAGAACCTTCCCACCATGGGCCAGTTCCGCCTTACGGTAACGGCTATCGGGTATACCCCTTTTGAAAAAACCGTGCAGTTTGATGCACGGAACCCGGATAAAGACCTGGGCAATATAAAATTAGAAGCAGATATCCAGCAGTTGGGCGAAGTAACCATAGTAGCTACAAAACCCATGTTCCAGATGGGGGTTGACAGAAAAATCTTTAATGTAGACAAAAACATTACCACTACAGGACAAAGCGCTACGGAAATCATGAAGAATGTACCCGGCGTTAATGTTGACATAGACGGCAACGTTACTTTGCGCAACGCGGCGCCCACCATATTTGTTGACGGCCGGCCAACTACACTTACTTTAGATCAGATCCCTGCGGATGCTATAGAGAGTGTTGAAATTATTACCAACCCATCTGCCAAATTTGATGCTTCGGGCGGAACCGCCGGTATATTGAATGTAGTGCTTAAAAAGAACCGTAAAGCCGGCTATAACGGAAACGTAAGGGCAGGCATTGATTCAAGAGGAAGAGTAAATTTTGGGGGAGATATCAATGTAAAGCAGGGAAAGTTCAACTTCTTTCTTGGATTGAATATGAACCAGCGTAAAAGCCTGAGTAACGGACACACTTACCGTGAAAATATTTACGCGAACAAGTTGCAAAATACCATTCTTGACCAATCGAGCAATTCAACCAATACCGGGCAGTTTGTATTTGGAAGAATAGGATTTGATTACCTGATGGACAACCGCAACTCCTTTACGCTGTCTATGGCCTTACCCAATGGGCAGTTCAACAATAATCAAACCGATATCATTCACATAGATACCATGTCTTCTCCTGTAAAAACCCAGGATGCTGTAAGAACTACGGTAAACAAGCGTAATTTCAGGAACTTTGGACCGGCGCTGGGGTATAAGCATTTGTTCCCTAAGCAGGGACGTGAGCTTACCGCCGATTTCAATTACAATACCAGCTCCAATTCGGGAAGTGGCAATTATACCACCCAATATTATAACAGCGATGGAAGTATTTTAGGCGATCCGGCTTTGCAGCGGCTCATCTCTTCCGGCAGCAGTACCTACTGGACTGTTCAGTCTGACTACACCACCCCGGTTGGAAAAGGAAAGTTTGAAAGCGGTTTACGCGCCGCGATAAGAGATAATGAAAATGTTAATGAAAATTCCGCTTTTAATTACGCGCTCAACCAGTTTGTTGTTATTCCTTCCGCCAGCACCAATTATAAATACAACGACCAGGTATATGCGGCCTATTCCACATATTCTAATAAGTTAGGCGAAAGTTTTTCCTACCAGTTGGGGTTGAGGGCGGAAAGCTCGCAGTATAAAGGTACATTGCTCAGTACCGGCGAAACTTTTTCCAATAATTATCCTATACAGTTTTTCCCCAGTGTGTTTGTAACGCAAACGTTAAGTCCGGGTCAGGACCTGCAGTTGAATTATTCCCGCCGTATTAACCGGCCTAATTTCTGGCAGCAGATACCCTATTATGATGTATCCGACCTGCTGAACATAAGCGTTGGTAACCCCGGGCTGAAGCCCGAATTCACGAATTCCTTTGAGTTAAATTATAGCAAATCGCTGGGCAGCGGGCATAGCCTTCTTACCTCTGTATATTTTAAACAAACCAACAATCTTATTACCCGTTATCAAAGCAGGCAATACGATGTTCCCCTGCCGGATGGCAAGCTCGATTCGGCCATGGTTATTTCCTATATTAACGCCAATTCAAGCCGGTCGTACGGCCTGGAGCTCACTTCTAAAAACCCGCTTGCCAAATGGGCTGATGTAACCACTAATCTTAATTTTTATAATGCCCGCATTGATAACAGCGGCTTAGACGAAACTTTGGGGGTAAATGACCGCTGGGCTTTTTTTGGTAAAATGAATTTCAATTTCAAGCTTCCTTCTAATTTCACCATACAGCTTTCGGGCGACTACCAATCCCGTACGCTGGTGCCCCAGGGCGGCGGCGGACGCGGAGGTGGCTTCTTTGGCGGTTCTAATGGCGCTGCACAGGGATATATTAATCCAAATTACGGAGTAGACATCGCCATACGCAAAGAGTTCATGAAAGACAAAAAAGCGGCTATTACGCTTAGCGCAAACGATATCTTTAAAACCCGGATATATGACGCGCATTCAGAGAACAGCGTATTTATCCAGGATATGTGGAGAAAAAGAGACGGACGGGTGTTCAGGCTTAATTTCTCTTACCGCTTCGGGAAGTTTGATGTATCGCTTTTCAAACGCAAAAACAACAGAACAGGAACTGACGGCGGGGATGATATGATGCAGTAACAATGTATTATATGAAAAACCATTATACGGCAAAGCCATTGGGTTTAACTCAATGGCTTTGCTGGTTATTGCCATTCCCGTTTGTTTTGCCTTTCAGCATGGGCACAAACGAAAAGAAATCAAATTTTTCTTCCGCCAGCGTTCCATCAGCTCTTTTGGTAAGCCGCAGCATACGCTGCGAATTGTTTTCATCAACAGGAATAACCATTTGTCCGCCGGTTTTTAACTGCTCTACCAGCTTTGGCGGTATTTGCGGTGCAGCAGCCGTTACAATTACTTTATCAAAAGGCGCATAGGTAGGCAATCCTTCAAAACCATCGCCATAAAAGAATTTTATACCCGGGTATTTTTTCAGGTACGTAAAATGCTTATTGCTGTCGAACAATTTTTTTTGCCGTTCAATAGTATATACCTGTGCGCCCAGTTCTGCTAATACTACACTTTGATAAGCGCTGCCCGTACCAATTTCCAAAACTTTATCAAAAGGTTTTACTTCCAGCAACTGGGTTTGATAAGCCACCGTATAAGGCTGGGAGATGGTTTGTCCCTCACCGATAGGAAAAGCCCTGTCTTCATAAG
>ENA-UOUJ01000406-UOUJ01000406.1-activated-sludge-metagenome-genome-assembly--contig:-NODE-406-length-31206-cov-5.248467_pt1 | contig 31206 bp, 17 predicted proteins | sample MGYA00249839_ERZ747224 | MGnify/ENA primary metagenome ERZ747224 (study PRJEB28782, sample SAMN03220277) | activated sludge metagenome | biome: wastewater; feature: sewage sludge; material... | reverse complement strand
TTTGCTTACGGCTTAAAGCCTATAGCCTATCGCTACCTGCCGCAGCCGAAAGCTGTAGCCTAAGCATTTTAGGGTTTAAGGTTTAAGGTTCAAGGTTTGAAGATTGAAAATTACAGATTTCAGATTACAGATTGCAGATTATCAAATTGTTTACCGACTAAAGTCAAAAGTTTAAGGTTTAATGTTCAAGGTTTGAGGGTATAATTTGCTTACGGCTTAAAGCCTATAGCCTATCGCTACCTGCCGCAGCCGAAAGCTGCATTTTAGGGTTTAAAGTTTAAGGTTCAAGGTTTTAGAACCTCACTTCCTCTCCTCATGCAGAAGGAGTGAGATTTATGTTCTTTGTTGCATTTGGGGAATCTTTTTTCAACAGATTTTCTTACCTTCACTTTTAATAGTTGTTTATCTAACTATCTAATAATTAAAACGTAATCTTCTGTATGAATAAAAGAACCATCAAGAAAGTAGCTGTTTTAGGTAGTGGCGTAATGGGCAGCCGTATAGCCTGCCATTTTGCCGGAGTGGGTATTCCTGTTATCCTGCTGGATATTCCTTACTCAAAAGATGGAGAAACCATCACCGGAAAGGCAAGAAACAAAATAGTAAATGACTCACTTACTGCCGCTTTAAAGAGTAATCCTTCTCCCGTATATACCAAGGAAGTAGCCAAACTGATTTCCTCCGGAAATTTTGATGATGACATGAAAGATATAGCCACCTGCGACTGGGTGATAGAAGTGGTGATAGAAAGGCTGGATATCAAAAAACAGGTATTTGAAAAAGTAGAACAATTTCGAAAACCGGGATCGCTGATCACTTCCAATACCTCCGGTATCCCCATCCATCTAATGACCGAAGGACGAAGCGAAGATTTCAGAAAGCATTTTTGTGGAACGCATTTTTTCAATCCTCCCCGTTATCTGAGATTATTGGAAATCATTCCCACTCCTGATACTGACCCTGAGGTAACTGATTTTCTGATGCAGTATGGCGACCTCACACTGGGCAAAACCACTGTTCTTTGCAAAGACACGCCTGCGTTTATAGCCAACAGAATAGGTGTTTTCAGCATCATGTCTATTTTTTCACTGATGGACAAACAGGGGCTGACGATTGACGAAATTGAGGCGCTCACCGGTCCTATGATTGGCAGGCCGAAATCGGCAACCTTCCGTACTGCCGATGTTGTGGGGATTGATACCTTGGTAAAAGTAGCCCAGGGTGTGCATGACAATTGCCCTGATGATGAAGCGAAAGATATTTTTAAAATACCTTCCTGGCTCAATACAATTGTTGAAAATAAATGGTTAGGCGATAAAACCGGACAAGGCTTTTTTAAGAAAATAAAGAACGAACAAGGCAAATCGGAGATTCTGACCCTCGATCTGGCAACGATGGAATACAAACCCCGGGTGAAGCCCAAGTTTGCATCGCTTGACGCTGCCAAACCCGTTGATGACCTGCATACGAAAATAAAAATGCTCAATAGCAGCCCTGACAAGGCAGGCGAATTTTACAGGCATTTCCACTATGGATTATTTTCTTACATCAGCCATCGCATACCGGAAATCAGCGATGAACTTTACAGAGTAGATGATGCCATGATGGCAGGCTTTGGCTGGGAAATTGGTGCTTTTGAAACCTGGGATTTGCTTGGTCTTGCAAAGACAATCGAAGCCATGAAAGGCGCAGGCTATAGCGTAGCCTCCTGGGTGGAGGAAATGTTGGTCGCCGGGCATACCTCTTTCTATAAAGTGGAGGCAGGCAGAAAATTAGCTTATGACCCTGCTACCAAAAACTATAAACCGCTCCCGGGTAGCGAAAGCTTCGTTATCCTCAGCAATTATGCTGATAAAACAGTTTGGAAAAATGGTAGTTGCCGGCTTTATGATATTGGCGATGATGTGCTGGCCCTGCAATGGAATACCAAGATGGGAACCATCGGAGGAGATGTGTTGAGCGGTATTCAGACTTCCATTGAAAAAGCCGAAAAGAATTACAAAGGCTTAGTAATAGCCAATGAGGGCGCTAATTTTTCGGCAGGCGCTAATGTGGGCTTGATTTTTATGCTGGCTGTGGAGCAGGAATATGACGAATTGGATATGGCCATACGCCTTTTTCAAAACACGGTAATGCGTGCAAGATATTCCGGTGTACCCGTTGTGCTGGCCCCACACGGACTTACGCTCGGTGGCGGTTGCGAACTCAGTCTGCACAGTGATAAAGTGTGTGCGGCAGCCGAAACCTATACCGGTTTGGTAGAACTTGGTGTGGGCCTGATACCGGGAGGGGGCGGCACCAAAGAGTTTGTATTGAGGGCTTCTGATGAAATTCAGCACGGCGAACCCGAAAATCTGCCATTGCAAAACCGGTTTATGACCATTGCCACAGCCAAAGTGGCTACCTCGGCACATGAAGCTTATGAACTGGGTATTTACCGCAAAGGCCACGATGAAATAGTAATGAACCAAAGTAGAAGAATAGCACAGGCGAAGAGAAGCGTTATCGAAATGTATGACAGGGGGTATGTGCAGCCGGTGCAGCGTAATGATATTAAAGTGTTGGGGCGCAGTGCTTTAGGCGCATTGCTGGCAGGTATTAATGGCATGGTAAAAGCTTACTACGCTACAGAACATGATGCATTGGTAGCACGCAAGCTGGCTTATGTGATGTGTGGCGGCGACCTGAGCGAACCCACTTTAGTGAGTGAACAATATCTGCTCGATCTGGAACGACAGGCTTTTCTGTCGCTTTGCGGCGAAAGGAAAACTTTGGAGCGGCTTCAATCGGTTATAAAATCGGGGAGACCGGTAAGAAATTAGAATTGTATGCGCTTATAACAAATAGCCCGAAAGTATTAATATTCCGGGCTATTTTTATTGAGGTAATGGTGCAAAAAATAGTTTTAATTAGGCCTCTGCATACATCTCTGTAGGCTGGCAGGTACAAATCAGGTTTCTGTCACCGATCGTATTATTCACCCGGGCTACTGAAGGCCAGAATTTATTGCGCTGAACGTAGGCCAATGGAAATGCAGCTTCCTGTCGGCTGTAGGGATGGTTCCAGTCATCAGCCATTACCTCCAATTGTGTATGAGGCGCATTTTTTAAAGGATTGTCTTTAACGTCAGATTTCCCTTCCTCAATTTTTCTGATTTCTTCTCTAATGTTAATCAGCGCTTCGCAAAAACGATCCAACTCGGCCTTATCTTCACTTTCAGTAGGCTCTATCATAATGGTACCCGGTACAGGGAAACTCATGGTAGGCGCATGAAAACCATAATCCATCAACCTTTTTGCCACATCTTCGGCTTCAATCTGAGCCGTTTTTTTGAACGGTCTCAAATCCACAATAAATTCGTGTGCACACAAGCCATTATCATTTGTATAAAGAATATCATAATGCTCCGAAAGGCGCTTTTTCATATAATTTGCGTTGAGGATGGCATATTCTGTAGCTGTTCTTAATCCTTCATCACCCAACATTCTGATATAGGCATAAGATATCAGGTTTACGGATGCCGAACCATAAGGAGCCGCCGATACAGCGCCTTGTTTATGCTCTGTCATTACATGACCGGGCAGGTGTATTGCCAAATGTTCTCTTACACAGATGGGGCCAACACCCGGACCACCGCCTCCGTGAGGGATGGCGAATGTTTTATGCAGATTGAGGTGGCAAACATCAGCCCCCACCAAACCTGGAGCCGTCAGTCCAACCTGCGCATTCATATTAGCGCCGTCCATATACACCTGGCCGCCATTTTCGTGTACGATTTGTGTAATTTCCTTCACTGTTTCTTCATACACGCCGTAGGTGCTGGGGTATGTAATCATAATACCAGCCAAATTGTCTTTATGCTCTTCGGCTTTGGTCTTTAAATCATCTACATCAATATATCCGTTTTCCAAAGCCTTTACAATCACCACTTTCATACCTGCCATTACTGCCGATGCAGGATTAGAGAGATGCGCCGAAATAGGCATCAGCAACACATTTCTTTCGGGATGGCCTTGGGCCTCGTGGTAAGATTTAATGGTAAGCAGTCCGGCATACTCTCCCTGAGCGCCACTGTTGGGCTGCAGGCTACAGGCATCCAAAGCAGTAATTTCGCAAAGATATTTGCTGAAATCCTTTATCAATGTCTGGTAGCCTCCCGCCTGCTCCACCGGGGCAAAAGGATGAATATTGGCCCAATGCGACCAACTAAGCGGCACCATTTCGGTGGCAGCGTTCAGCTTCATGGTGCAACTGCCCAAAGATATCATTGAAGTATTGAGCGAAAGGTCTTTATTCTCCAAATATTTTATATATCTCATCATCTGGCTTTCACTATGGTAAGTATTGAAAACCGGATGAGTCAGGTATTTGGAAGTTCTTACCAAGTCCTGAGGGATGGATTGCAAATCATTTTCAGCTTCAATTTCGAAAGCTACAGCATTGATATCATCTTCGAAACAATTTATCAGGTCGAACAAATCCTCCACAATGGTAGTCTCGTCAATTGATATGCCAATGTGATTTTCATCGAAGTATCTCAGATTTATTTTTTGAGCTTCAGCCTTTTCCCCGATTGCCTTTGCCTTATCAGTTTTCACAACAATAGTATCGAAATAATGATTGCTTACCAATTCAAAACCTCTGTTTTCAATGGCTTCAGCCACAGTTTGGGTAAATACTACAATCCGCTCCGCAATTGCTTTCAGGCCTTTGGGTCCGTGATAAACTGCATACATTGCGGCCATATTGGCCAGCAGCGCCTGCGCCGTACAAATATTGGAAGTAGCTTTTTCTCTTTTGATATGCTGTTCTCTGGTCTGCAGCGCCATACGCAAGGCCCTGTTGCCGCTTGCATCTTCACTGATACCGATAATGCGCCCCGGAAGGTTGCGCTTGAATTCGTCTTTAGCAGACATAAAACCGGCATGTGGCCCGCCATAACCCAGTGGCACGCCAAACCTTTGTGCAGAACCAACGGCTGCGTCAGCGCCCAGTTCGCCCGGAGGTGTAAGAAGTGTTAAAGACAGCAGGTCTGTAGCCATTACGGTATATGCGCCGGCCTCATGCACCGAAGCAATAAACGAGCGGTAATCCTTTATACTGCCCTTATTATTAGGATATTGCACCAATGCGCCAAAGAAACTGTTGTCAATGCTCACGTTTTGAAAATCATCCTCTACTATTTCAATATGGAATGGTTTAGCACGGGTGTAAACAACATCTTTGGTTTGGGGAAATGTCTCTTTATCAATAAAAAATTTAGGTCTTTCAATGTGATCCTGCCTGTTTTTCATGTTATAAAACATCAACATGGCCTCGGCAGCGGCAGTAGCTTCATCAAGTAAGGAAGCATTTGCCAGCGGCAATGCAGTAAGGTCGCTTACCATTGTTTGAAAGTTCAGCAAACTTTCTAACCGACCTTGCGAAATCTCGGCCTGATAAGGAGTATATTGGGTGTACCATCCGGGGTTTTCAAAAATATTTCTTTGAATAACAGATGGCGTAAAGGTTCCGTAATAACCTTGGCCAATATAATTGCTGAATATTTTGTTTTTGAGCGATACGGTTTTAATATGTCTCAGATATTCATTTTCGCTCAATGGAGTCGGAATCCTTAGCGGTTCGGTCATGCGAATACCGGGTGGAACGGTCTTGTCAATCAATTCATCAATCGAATTAAAGCCGGTTTCGTGCAGCATTTTTTTTGTTTCCGATTCATTCGGGCCGATATGCCTCTTTACAAATTCCCTTGACTGAGATTTTAAAATATTCATAAACTACTTTGTTAATAAGAAATAATATACAAAGGTACAGCCGATGTTTCAAAAAATGCAGAAAGACATGAATTTTGGGAAAAGTAGTGGAGAAAAAACGAAAATTTTGCATTCAATCAACCACCTACAGCTCATAGCGCATGACCGAATAGTGTTGCAAAGGAGATGAGGATATGCAAAAACAACAATCGTTGAAAGCGCTAATAAAGCAAAATAATTAATAAATAAAACCACCAGATTGATGTAACATTTTTCAATTACCTGTTTTCATGGCCTTCTATAAATTATTTAATCAACAATCTTGTTACGAAGAAGGTTTGGTTTTGGGTGGCATAATACTCAAAAGATCTTTTGTAATCAAATCGGTAGCCTCATTTATTTTATTGATAATCACATCAGCATTGTCCGACTGATAAACGATTCCGATATGACTTTTTATTTCCAAAAATTTATTTACCTCTGCACACTCAAATGGTTTTGTATCAGGCTTCTCTTCCTTAGCCAAAGAAATCAATAATCCCGCATAAAGGTTTTTAGTTTCTTCAACCGTATATTTTTCTTCTCTCAGAATAGCTGTTTCCAGCTTTGCCCATTCTTTCCATACATTTACACCGGTTGCAGCTTCTATCATATCCGGAATATGAGCGCCACCAATGCGAGAAGAGGTTTCCAGAAAATAAAAACGTCCATCCTCCCCTTTTATATATTCGCTATGAGTAGCGCCGTTTTTGATACCGAAGCTCGACAGTACCTGTTTATTTATCTTATCTAATTTTTGAGTATCATCAGAAGATTTGGCTAATGTTACTGTTCTGAAAACACCGCCTTCGTGCGAAATTTTCATTGGTGTTGCCAGATATCTGGAAAAAGCAGAGAATACGACATCATCCTCATAAACCAGACTGTCCACATGAAATACATCGCCGGGCTTAAAGGATTCCATCAGGAAATTAATTCTTTCTTCTCCAAGACTATTTAATAAATCCCAAAGTTCCTGCTCGTTATTTATTTTTTTTATACCGATTGCAGATGCCTCAGCACGAGGTTTAAAAATCCAGGGAGCCGGAACCTCTTTTATAAAATTACCGATAACATTATCGTTAAAAACAGGTGTAAACTGCGGGATTGATATTCCACTCTCTGCTGCCTTTTGCCTCATGGCAAGTTTATCTCTGAAGTATCTGTAGGTCGTCTGCCCCATCCCCGGAATCCGAAATACCTCTCTGATCATTGCTGCCTTTTCCACATCAAAATCATCCAAAGCTACCACTGCGTCAACATTGTGCGTTCTCATCAAAAAAGAAAAGCCTTTTACAAAATGTTCCATATTCCATACAAACTTCTCCACTTCGGGCATATAATATATTTCATCAATTGCCGACCATGCCCACTTTTCTTCTTTCAGACTTTCAGAAGTTATAAATATCACCTGATTACCCTGCTCTTTACAGGCAATCAGGAAATCATTTCCTTTAAAATAACTGGCTATACAAACAATGGTTTTTTTCATATACAATTTTTAAAATTTTAAGCAATCTGATTTTCTAATTAAAAGTTTATCAAAATGAATATTATCATTGCAATTTACAAAATTTATATCACAAAATTTTCTGCAAAATCAATTAACATTTGAACACCATACCCTGTTGCTGCCTTTTCTTTAGCATAATTTACATTTCCAAATGCTACTCCGGCAATATCGAGGTGCGCCCAGGCCCTATGCCCTTCAATAAATTGCTCCAGAAACTTTGCCGCTACAATACAGTCGCCAAATGGTTTGGAAGAAATATTTCTGTAATCTGCAACATCTGATTTTATTTCATCTTGCCAATCAACCCAAAGCGGTAGATTCCATATTCGCTGATGGGTGTTACCGGCTGATTTTTCCAACTGCCCCTTCAATTCTTCATTATTAGAAAAATAAGCCCCACAGCTATATCCAAACATCCTCACTGCACTGCCGGTAAGCGTGGCAAGGTCAATCAGCACATCGGTTTTATAATTTTTTGACAAATAGGAAAGGCCGTCTGCAAGCGTCATTCTACCCTCTGCATCGGTATTCAGCACTTCAATCGTTTTGCCGTTATAAGCAGTTATCACATCGCTTGGCAGATAAGCTTTTTCTGAAACAGCATTATCGGTTATTGGCAATACCGCAACAATGTTAACAGGCATTTTCAACTCGGCAATGGCAAACAGAGCGCCTATTACCGCAGCAGCGCCTCCCATATCACTCTTCATATAGTGCATATTTTCTGATGGCTTGATGGAAATGCAGCCCGTATCAAACAAAACACATTTACCCACCAAACCTAAGGTTTTGGATTTCGGGCCACCCCCTTTATATTCCAAAATAGTAAATGCTGCTTCCTGACTGCTTCCCTGATTGACTGCCACAAAGGCTCCCAACCCCTTCCTGATACTCACTGCCCTGTTAAATGATTTGTAGCTTATATTTAGTTTCTTACATTCCTCCTTTAAATATTTGCTCAATAGGGAAACGGTTTTATAATTAGCAGGCTTATTGAGCCATTCCATGCCTGCAAACTGACCACTACAAATAGCTTCGGTTCTTAATGAAATTACTTTTGCCTGTTTTTCTGAAACAGCATTTGAAACTATTGAAAACCCTTTCTTCCAAAAGGGATGCGTTTTTTCAAACGGATACTTGTAGGTACCCAAAAACAAACCCAAAACAAATTGTGAAAGCTGCTTTTCATTTAAACTGCCGACAATCTCGGTTGCCGTTGGATTAATTTTTTCTTTAAAATCAGAAGAGAATTTATTACCAACTTGTTGATATACAAAATCTTTTGCCTGCGCCTCCTTACCCACTCCAATTAAATAACAAACAGCATTATCAATTGAAGTTATAAATACTTCGCTCTTTTTTGCTTCAAAGAACTTTTGAGCAAGTTCAAATTGTTTTTTCGCTTTACTCCAACTTTCCTGTGTAAATACATAGAATCGCTGGGTGGTTTTAACTTTTTTCGAACTGATCTTAATCACTTTTTTCTCGTTTTTGCATTAGTAAAATCTGCCACAACTTCTGCCGGAATTTCTTTTTGGTCAAAGTATAGCCATTCGATTGCTTTGGGAAATTCCTGCGACCAGTAAAACTCCTGATGCTTACCTTCCTCATTTATGCTTTCGCGAAGTTCAAAAGCAAACATCCCCTGCTTTTCCCACCGTTTCATGGATCTTTCAAATCCTTTAATTCGCCTGACTAATTGAGAGCCTTCTTTTTTACCGCCATAAAGATACACTTTGGTTTCAAACTGATGTTGGAATCCGATAACCGGAAAATTATTTTTCGGTTCTACCCAAAGCGAAGGCGAAAACAACATCAATTTGGAATATACTTCAGGATAAAGAAAACCACCATAAATACTTATCAGTGCACCGAGTGAACTACCGCCGATTCCAGTGTTTTCACGGTCTTTCAATGTCCGGTATTTAGCGTCAATAAATGGTTTAAGCGTATCTGTTACAAACCGAATATATTTTTTGCCTTCTGCATTTTTGGTTAGTTTGGGATTTTGAAAAACAAACTCCGAAATCCGATCATCATCGCCATGCTCTATGGCTATCACAATAATATCACCACGCTGGTATTCAGCCAAAATAGATAATTTTTTATCAATTTCCCAGTTACCAAATTTCGAGCCTTCGTTAAACAGGTTCTGAGCATCCTGAAGATATAATACCGGATAATGCTTTTGAGATTTATAATAATTGTACGGCAAAAGCGCCCATACCTTACGGGTTTTGTCTAATTGCGGTATGTAAAACTCCTTGTCAATCAGTTCCACAATTGGGAAAAATTCATTTTTAAAAGGCCCCCAGTTATACCTCCATTTCTCCACCCGGTCCTCTGCTTTTTCCTGGCTAAGAAGCGCCACTCTGTTGTGTGTTATATTGCCATATTGATCCAGCTCCACATGCTCCCATCCCCCTTTGGTAAATTTATATTCAATTTTTTTGGGTAAAAATTCATCATCAATTTTGATATAATACTCACCTTCATCTAATTCCTTCATCTGATATTTGACCTCTTTGGGATTCCAACCATTAAAATTGCCTGTGATATAAATTGGCCGCTCATCAAACTCAGGGGTTATTAAAAAAAACTCCATTACAATCTTTTTCTCCTTTTAAACTATATACACAATAATTGTTATACCATTTGATAATTCGATCTTTAAAGATATTAAGAAAAATGGTTTTTGATCAGAAATTATTAATACTTCCCTTTGTTATATGATTTTGGCAACCAAAAAGCTGCGATTTTCAGTAGAAAATAATTTTCAATAAATATTTTTTCCCATTCGGAAATAAATTTGAAAATCCTGCTTCGACCAATATAGACACTTAATATTCTACGTAATACATTGATAACCAAGAGCCTTATAAATTTCAGAAAGATTGGTATCCTTTCAAATTTAGTCAATAATCTGACCACTTAAAAGGTCTTCAAAATTATCCCTTTTCCTTATCAGTTTTGGCTTGCCGTTTCTCACCAGCACTTCGGCGGGTTTGTATCTCGAATTATAATTGGACGACATTTCATATCCGTATGCTCCTGCATTATAAAACACCAGCAAATCACCTTCGCGTACTTCATTCATTGGGCGTTGCCACGCAAAAGTATCGGTTTCGCAAATGTAGCCGGTGATCGAAAATTCTTTAATTTCTCCATCAGGATTACTCAGATTTTCTATACGATGATAGGCATCATAAAACATCGGTCTGATTAAATGATTGAAACCGGAGTTTACACCTGCAAAAGTAGCGGCAGCAGTTTCCTTTATCACATTTACTTTTGTTATAAAGTATCCGCACTCACTTACCAAAAATTTTCCGGGTTCAAACCAAATCTCTAAATTTTTTGTATGTTCATTATTGTCAAAGGCAGCCATTACCCTCGCAGCAAGATTATCAATATCTATAGCCGAATCTCCTTCTTTATAGGCAACCTTGAAACCTCCTCCCAAATCAATAGATGTCAGATTGGGGAAATGAGGCACAATATCAAATAACACTTCTATTCCCCGAAGAAATACATCTGCATCTTTGATATCGCTACCCGTGTGCATGTGCAGGTTGGTAATATTAATTTGATAGTGGGTAATAATTTGCAGCAATTCTTCAAGCTGCTCCACAGGAATTCCAAATTTACTTTTATCGTGACCGGTGGCAATTTTCAGATTTCCTCCTGCCATAATATTGGGCCTCAGCCGAACTCCTACCGGATAACTACTACCATATTTTTCTCCAAATTTTTTAAGATTAGACAGGCTGTCAATATTGATAATAACACCCAAAGATTGTGCTTCTTCAATTTCTTCAAAACCGATACCATTGCTGGTATATAGCACATTGGATGGCTCAAAACCTGCAAACAGCGCCAGCTTCACTTCGTTTATAGAACTGCAATCCACGCTGCATCCTATACTCTTTACAAATTTTAGGATATTAATATTTGTCAAAGCCTTGCAGGCATAAAAAAACCGGGTTTTATTATTTTTAAATGCTGAAGTCAGTCTATTATATTGAATCTCTATTTTGTCGGCATTGTAAATATATAATGGTGTGCCAAATTCGTTTGCCAACTGCAATAATTGTTCTCTGCTTAATTGTTCTGTCATTCTAAAATAAAAAAAAGCAGTTTTCATACTGCTTTATCGTTTATACATAAAAAATTTTAATCTGTCTCAGTGTTATCAGTATTTTGATCATCACCCTGTGAATCCAATCCATCCTTAGCGTTATCTTCATTGCTTTCAATCAGCTCTCCCGTTTCTGATACCGCTAATGGTTTTCCTTCAATAGCATTTTCTAAATTTTCAGTGGAGTCGTTAGGGAGTCTGTTTGCAAGCTCCCGGTTATTTTCCTCTTCTAACGTCTCCCATTCAATCTCTAAATCACCCACCCCGGCTTCCGCATCAGGCATCTCATCAGAGACATCTATGGATTTGTCAATTTCATTTTGGGGTTGCATTGGAGTAGGCTCCACCATATACTCCGAAAGCACTTCCTTAATTTTCGGAAGGTCATCAGAGGAGTTGATACCAAAATAATCCATAAAAGATTTTGATGTGGCATAAACCAATGGGTGTCCCGGAAGTTTTTCATTGCGGCCGGTTATTATGATCAGTTCTTTTTCGAGAAGTCTTTGCACTGCATAATCGGCGCTTACGCCCCGGATTGCTTCTATTTCTCCTTTGGTAACCGGTTGTTTATAAGCAATAATTGCCAATGTTTCCAAAGCTGCAGCAGAAAGCCGTTTCATAAATTTGTCGCCGTTTAGCTGTGCCACTGTTTTATGGTATTCACCTTTGGTAAGAAACTGCCATCCACCCCCGCTTTGCACCACTTCAAACGGGTAAAACTCCGAATTGTATTTTTCTACTATCCCCTCAATAGCCGCCTCTACCTGATCCAGCGCAATTTTATCATCCATAAAACCAAAGGCATTGTTTAGCAAATCTGTTATTTCCAACACAGGCAATGGTTTATCGCTCGCAAAAATCAGAGCCTCAATATGCGGTATAAGCCCAGTTATCTCCAATTATTTTTTATTTATGTTTATAAAATTCAATAGATTAAAAATGAATATTTATAACTCTTTTCAGGAATTATAAAAAAATTCGTTCCATATTAGGATTGCAATTATCCTTCCAACGCCGCAGCGCCACTTACTATTTCATTCAACTCAGTGGTAATAGCAGCCTGCCTTGCACGGTTGTAAGATAAGCGAAGGTCTCTCAGCATTTCATTGGCATTTTCACTTGCTTTATCCATTGAAGTCATTCTTGCGCCATGTTCCGAAGCATTTGAATCGAGAACAGCCTTGTATAATTGAGTATTCAAAATCTTTGGCATCAACTCATTGATGAGTTCATTTTTCTCAGGATCAAATATAAAATCCGCCTTCAACTTCTCTCCCTGACTTTCAATTTTGGGTATCGGCAAAAATCTTTCCACTGTAAAGACTTGAGTGGCCGCATTTTTAAACTGACTGTAAACAAGCTCCACCACATCAAATTCTTTGTCGGAAAAGGCTTTTGTTGCTGCCTGTGCAGCCTTTTGAACATTTTCAAAACTTAAATGCATGAAAATATCTTTATAGGTATCATCGGTTTTGTAACCTGCTTTTGTCAGGGTTTCATAGCCCTTCTTACCCATATTCCAGATGGTAACATTGCCTTTTTTATGTTGTTCGCTATACTTTTCTCCAATCAGCGTTTTTGTCAATTTAATAGTATTGGCATTAAATGCGCCTGCAAGACCACGATCACTGGTGAGCACAAAGATTAATACCTTTTCGATAGTACGTTCTGTGGCCAGGCTCATTGCGCCTTCATTGTCTGCATTATTGCTCACAATATTGCTCAACATTTCCTGCAGCTTTCGGGCATAAGGCCTCATTTGCAAAATAGCATCTTGAGCACGACGAAATTTGGCAGCGCTTACCATTTTCATTGCCTTGGTAATCTGCTGCATACTTTGCACGGAACTGATCCGGTTGCGAACTTCTTTTAACTGGCCTGCCATTCTTTTTTATTTTTGCTGAATATCAATATTTCAGGGCGCAAAATTAAGCCCAAAAAGGCAATTTTCAATATATCTTTCAAAGAAAAGAAAAGACTGTGGATAATAAGTCATAACCACACCCTTTTTTGATAAATAATTCATATTTATTTTAACTTATTTGAATTTTATTTAATATACAGAATATTTGCCACTTTTCGCTGACCTGCCCTATCCCACTTACCATTGTCTGACGGATAATTAATAACTCCTTTTTGCTTTACCCAAAGGGTAGAAGACCCGCCGCCATCAAAATTAATGGCTGAGGCACAACCTAACCAAGCCATGATTTTAGCAAGTTCAAACAGGCTCATCCCTGCCGAATTGGCATTGCGACCATCCACCACCAGCATGACTACCTTACCATTAGGCCTAATGCCCACGCAGGTACGCGGATGCCGGTTGCTATTGAAACTAACCGAGTCGAGTTGCTCATTCTGATTATTATACCGTAGCAGCGGTCCATTCAGCATCACGTCCTTTTCGGTAATCCAGTCTGCCCAGTTGTTAAGGCCATCCCATTTTTTGATAGACAATCTTCCTTTTCGGATAACGATTGCCGCTTTTTGATGAAAAGCCAGTTTTTCATCCCGCCCTTTATTATTTTCGTTTATAAGGCTGCCTCCCTGCCGGGTAAAATCGACAGACCCGCCATTTTTCATATCAAAAAAATTACCATTTATTGCTGCAATGGCATGATTATTAAAAGCGAAATCGCTGGTCGTTCTCAATTTTTTATTTTCTGCGGCAATACCTGCCTTTCGCCCTAAAAAACGATTTCCAAACACTATATAACTTATGTTCTGATTTGCATTAAACAATTCTCGGTTCTTAAAGTGAAAATTATAGAGCTTCACGCCTCTTGCAACCCGTTTTTTACTCCAATGAGCATTAAAAAAGGTTAATGAGTCATTTTGGGCCAGGCCTACTGAAAAAATCAGGAAATTGAAAAGCGCCAACAATTTCAACTTCTTCATAGTATAAGAGTATATCATTCAGAGCGGTTTATTTAATAAATCAATATCCAAATTTACAATCAAACCTTTTAAAGCCTGAATTAAAAAAAAATCCATCTTTTTTATGTACTTTTAGATGCACTTGCATCTTTTAAAGGTAATGAATAATTAGGAAGAAAAAAATAGCCTTTAAATAATAAAAAATATTAATTCGTATTTGAAAATAATGATTAAAGCTATTTAATCCAACCTTTAAAAATTAAATACTATCAGATGAAAATCTTCAGATTATTACCCGTTATCTTTTTAACTGCTTTAAACTTTATCCTAATGGACTCAAATGCACAAAAAATTAAGAGCTACGATCAGGGATGGCAATCAATAAATCAGTATATGCAAAAAAGACTGCCAGCATCAGGCCTGGAGGTAGCAAAACAAATCTATGTGAAAGCCAAGGCTGAGAATGAGGAGGCTCAGATTATCAAATCACTGATTTACATGACCGGGCTTCAGCAGGAAACGAGAGAAAACAATGAAGTATTGATTATCAATGAGTTAGAAAAAGAAATTTCAATAAGCAAAGAGCCATTGGCATCATTGTTAAAAAGTTATCTGGCAGGGGTGTATCAGAACTATTTGAACTGGAATCGGTATAAATTGTATAATCGTACCCAAACCGTTGATTTTAAGAAAGATGATATAAACACCTGGACGCTGAACGATTTTCATAAAAAAATCAGCGAGCTCTATCTTCAGTCTGTTGAAAACACAGCTTTGTTGCAAGCCACTAAGCTTGAAAAATATGATTCTTTGATTACCAAAGGTAATGTTAGGTATCTACGCCCTACATTGTTTGACATTTTGGCTCAACGGGCGCTAAACTATTTCAAAAGTGATGAAAGAAACATCACCAAACCGGCTTATGCCTTCGAAATTACCCAACCCGAAGCTTTTGCTCCTGCAGCAGAGTTTGCAAAATTTGATTTCAGCACCAAAGATTCTTTTTCTCTGAAGCAAAAAGCGCTATTTATTTATCAGGAACTGATTCGTTTTCACCTACACGATGCAAAGCCTGAGGCACTGATTGATGCTGACATCGCACGTTTAGATTTTGTGTATAAAAACTCTGTAAGTACCAGGAAAGATGAGTTATATTTTAATGCATTAACTGAATTATCCAATAAATTTCCTTATAACCCAATGACCGACCAGGCCAGATATCTCTTGGCCAGAAGGCATTATGAAAAAGGAATTTTATACGATGCAAACGGAGATACCTCTAACCGTTTTGAGATAAAAAAAGCTAAAGAACTACTTGATAAAATATTAGATACCAGAACCGACAGCGAGGGCTGGACCAATGCGTACAATCTAAGAAGTCAGATTATGCAACCCGCATTGCAGGTTCAGGCTGAAAAAGTAAATGTTCCCGGACAGCCGTTTAGAGTACTCGTAAGTTTCAAAAACCTTCAAAATATTTATCTGCGGGTTATTCCGGCAACGGCTTCCATAAAAAGCGCTTTAAAGAATGTGAACGATAACAATAAATTCTGGGATATTCTGGCCGAAGCCACAGCGCTAAAAACCTGGCAGCAGGAATTACCTATTGCCTCCGACCTGCAAACCCACCGTGTGGAAATAAAAATTGATGCGTTGCCGGCAGGAGAATACTACATACTGGCTTCAAAGAGAAATGATTTTTATCGAAACAAAAATATCATGGCCGGCTGGCTGACCTATATTTCAAATATCAGCTTTGTAAATTACCGGTCAGACTTTTTTGTTCTGGATAGAAACAGTGGTCAGCCCTTACCCAATGCTAAGGTGCAGGTATGGCAGCAGATTTATGACTATAAGAATTATAATTACAAAAAAAGTAAATTAGCTGATTATGTTACCGACAAAAACGGATATTTTTCGTTCAGCAAAATGAATGAAAAAAATAACCGATCTAACGGTTTTCTTTTTGAAATTGATTATAAAAACGAAAAATTCTTCCCTGAGGATAATGTGTTTAACTATTATTACTACGACTACTACAATCAGGAGAATAACAATAAAATAAACACCTCGGTTTTTTTATTCACAGACAGAAGCCTTTACCGGCCGGGGCAAACTCTTTACTTTAAGGGCATAGCCATCAACCGGCAGGAGGATGGCAAAAAATCTGAGTTGAACACTTCCTATAAAACCACCATTACACTCCACGATGCAAATGGTCAAAAAATTGACAGCATGGTGGTATCGGCAAATGAATATGGATCTTTCAGTGGTAAATTTACCCTACCTACAGACAAATTAAATGGTCAATTCACTTTACAAAGTAAAGATCAAAGAACTTTTCAAACTTTTAGAGTAGAAGAATACAAAAGGCCTAAGTTTTATGTTGAGTTCGAAAAACTCAAAGGGACTTACAAAATTAATGACGACATCCATGTAAGCGGCTTTGCCAAATCATATTCAGGAAACAATGTGGATGGTGCACAGGTTAAGTATCGTGTGGCGAGAGAAGCCAGGTTCCCCTACCCCTGGTTGTTCTGGCGTGGATGGTGGCCCAACACAGAGCCACAGGAAATAACCCATGGCGAAACACAGACCAATGCCGAGGGTAAATTTGAAATCATCTTCAAAGCGCTGCCTGATTTGAAATTAGACCCCAAAAACGAACCTGTATTTGACTATAAAATTTACGCAGACATCACAGACATTAATGGAGAAGTAAGAAGTGGGCAGGAAATGGTTTCGGTAGGCTATAAATCCTTAATACTCAACACTGATTTACCCGAAAGATTGGCAGCAAATGAGTTAAACAATCTTACCATCCATACCCTGAATATGGCCGGAACCTTTGAAAAGACAAATGTGAAGGTGGTTATAACCAGATTAAAAACTGAAAATCGTTTGTTGAGAAATCGTTATTGGGAAAGACCCGATTTGTTTGTAATGACAAAAGAGGCTTATGTTAAAAATTTCCCTAATGATATCTATGACAACGAAAACGAGCCGCGAACCTGGGAAAAAGGGCTTACTGTTTTAGAACAAACAGGCACAACAGATTCAACCGGAAAATTCAAACTGAATAAAACAAATTTCGATCCGGGTTATTATGCAGTGGAAGTTTTTACAAACGATAAAGAGGGGAATGAAGTAAAGGATATAAAATATATTGAATTATTTTCTCAGAAACAAAAAGAGCCGGTATATCCGCAATATTTATTTACCCAAAAGCCGAATTCTATTGAACCGGGGCAGACTGCAAAAATTGAAATCGGTTCATCGGCGGATAATCTTTTTGTAATTCAGAGCATAAATAAAAAAGGGCAGACCTATCAGTTTATAAAGTTGAACAATCAAATCAAAGACTTTAATTTTTCTGCTACCGAAGCAGAACGTGGAGGTTATGGCGTGAATTATATGTTTGTAAAAAATAACCGGGTATTTGAATCAAATAATATAATAAGTGTTCCGTGGAGTAATAAAGACTTAAAATTAGAATACACCACTTTCCGCGAAAAAACGCTTCCGGGCGCCGAAGAAAAATGGACGGTAAAGATATTGGGCAATAAAAACGAGAAAGTAGCCGCCGAAATGCTGGCCGGCATGTATGATGCATCGCTGGATCAGTTTTACCCGCACCGATGGAACAAACCGGCTCTTTGGTATCATTTCTACAATTCAATACAATTGAATACAAATAGAAATTTTATTTCCATTAATGCCCTGAATCAAAATGAATTGAAAGCAGAAAACAAACGCTACCGCAAAATTTATGATAAAATATTTGATTTTGGAAGATTTGGGAAAAGCTTTAGAGATATATTGAACGAAGCACGTCTAATAGGATCATTTGAAGAAGAAGAAATTGTAGGTTATGGAGAAGCTAAGAGAGTTGGAGTTGTAATGGCAGCGCCCAATGTTAAGATGGAAGCTGACGTGGCTGCTCCGGCTTCTTTAGCCGAAACGGCGATTGCTGCAGGAAACGAAAAAGAGGAGGTTCAGGAACCGGCTCCGGAGCCAAAAGAAATTCAAATCCGAAAAAACTTCAACGAAACAGCCTTTTTCTTTCCTGATTTGAAAACAGATAAGGATGGCAATATCAGTTTTTCATTCACAATGCCCGAAGCATTAACAAGATGGAAATTTCAGGCGCTGGCACATACCAAAGAACTGGCGATGGTTTATAGCAGTAAAGAAATCGTCACTCAAAAAGAATTGATGGTACAACCCAATGCACCCCGCTTCCTGCGTCAGGGAGACAGGGTTGAATTCAGCAGTAAAATTGTGAACCTATCAGATAAAGTCGTTACAGGCACTGCCACCCTGCAATTGTTCGACGCTTCGACAGATAAGCCGATTGACCAGGAATTTAAAAATAATATGCCAGAACAAAAATTTAATATCCAGCCCGGTCAAAGTCAGTCTGTTCAATTTCCGATTGAAATACCTGACCAATTTAATAATGCGCTCACCTGGAGGATTATTGCTAAGGCAGACCCAACGGCAGGAACCATTCAAAATGCTGACGGTGAAGAAAATTCGCTGCCCGTACTGAGCAATCGTATGTTGGTAACAGAAAGCATGCCTCTAAACCTACGAGGAAGCGGCACTAAAAAATTTCAGTTTGAAAAACTGATAAACAGTAATAACAGCAACTCTCTTAAAAATCAATCCCTTACAGTAGAGTTCACTTCCAATCCTGCATGGTATGCAGTGCAAGCGCTGCCTTACATGATGGAGTATCCTTACGATTGTGCCGAACAAACCTGGAACCGGTATTATGCCAACACACTGGCTACCATGATTGCAAACAGTTCTCCAAAAATCAAACAGGTTTTTGAAAAATGGAGGACTGAAGATACAGCAGCATTATTGAGTAATTTAGAAAAGAACGAAGAACTAAAAGCAGTATTACTTGAAGAAACGCCCTGGGTGATGCAGGCCAAAAATGAAACGCAGCAAAAAAAGAATATTGCAGTTTTATTTGACTTGATGCGTATGAGCAGCGAACTCAATAAAGCATACGAAAAACTCAGGCAGATGCAAAGCCCAAATGGTGGTTTTGTATGGTTTAAAGGCGGCCCTGATGACCGATTTATTACGCAATATATTATTACAGGTATTGGGCACCTCAAAAAACTCAACGCTGTTAGCGGTATGCAGGACGAACATCTCAATCGCCTGCTGCAAAATGCAATGCCTTACCTTGATTTGAAAATCAGGAACGAATATGAAGATCTGATAAAATATAAAGTAGATCTGAACAAATATGTTCCGTCTTATTACGTAGTTCAATATTTGTATATGCGCAGTTTCTTCCCTGCCATAAAAATACCCGAAAGTTCCAAAAAAGAAGTAGCCTACTTTATGGAAAGAAGCAAAAAGACCTGGACTTCTCAGAATAAATATATGCAGGCAATGCTGGCGCTGGCGCTTAACAGAAACGGAGATGATGCCACACCAAAGGATATCTTAAAATCTTTGAAAGAAACCTCTGTTAATAATGAGGAATTAGGCATGTATTATAAAGACAATACGAAAAGCTGGTGGTGGTACGATGCACCCATTGAACGTCAGGCATTGATTGTTGAGGCATTCGAAGAAATAAACAAAGACTCACAAACAGCCGATGATTTAAGAACCTGGTTGCTGAAGAATAAACAAACCAATCATTGGGGCAGCACCAAATCAACAGCAGAGGCGGTTTATGCCTTATTGCTGCGGGGGTCTGATTGGTTGACTGTAGTGCCGGATGTAACCATTCTGTTAGGCTCCGATAAAATCACTTCAAAAGAGGAAAAATTACAGGAAGGCACAGGTTACATGAAAAAAATCATCCCAGGTGAAAAGGTGAAACCAACAATGGGCAATGTGTCCGTAACAGTTCAACAGCCGGCTAAGAGCACACTACCAACCTGGGGCGCTGTTTATTGGCAGTATTTTGAAGATTTGGATAAAATCACTTTTGCAGAAACTCCACTCAGTCTAAGCAAAAAATTGTTTGTAGAAACAAATACCGATCGCGGCCCTGTCATTAAACCCATAAATGAAGGAGACGCAATAAAAGTGGGAGATAAAGTAAAAGTGCGCATTGAACTGCGTGTGGACAGAGATATGGAATATGTTCACATGAAAGACATGAGGGCCAGCGCTTTTGAACCGGTTAATGTACTAAGTTCTTATAAATGGCAGGGAGGTTTGGGTTATTACGAATCTACAAAAGATGCCGGTACCAATTTCTTTTTCAACCGGCTTCCAAAAGGAACTTATGTATTTGAATACAATGTATTTGCAACGATGGCAGGTAATTTCAGTAATGGCGTTACTACCATTCAGTGTATGTACGCTCCTGAGTTTACCAGCCACAGCGAAGGAATACGAGTAAGCATTAAATAAAAGCAATAACCCCTGAAGCTATCAATGTACTTCAGGGGTTAATATTTTCTCCTGAGTTTTACGTTATTAAACTTCCTTTAAAACTCTTTAGTACCATTAGGCTGATACACATATCGGAATTTATGCCAGATAAATAAAGGCATTGGACCTGTGAAATCTTCATATCGGGCAGAAAGCATTTCAACTTTCACATAGTGATTGTCATTTGTTTTAAAAACAAAAAATATACCTGCCTTAGGCGTAAAATTGTGTGAAGCAGGATCGTAGTTATACCAACCGGTAGTAAGACCCGAGTTAATAGCAAGTTTGGAGCCGGTGGTATCATAGGCATACCCACTTTCGGGTGCTGATTTAAAGGTATCAAAAATACCTTTCTGGGTAATCACCCCTACATTGCCGGGGCCGCTGGAACCACTGTTTACGATAATTGTTGCCAGTCTGATGGCAAAGTCCCACTTTGTACTGGCAGAGTCTTTGGTCTCTATGACTCTCCCATCTTTAAAACTATAGAATGTAAAAGTGTTTCTGGTGGCAGCACGTAAAGAATCGGTTTTAGAAACTACCGGAGTAACCATTTCCTGCTTTTCACCTTTTTTGCTGCAAGAAGTAGCGATTAAAATAACAGCCAGAAGGCCTAAAAAACTGAATTTCAAAGTTTGCATAAATATTAATTATTAAAGTTTAAAGTTTAAGTTTATAAAATATACTCTTCCAAAAATATTCGGCATATATACCTTATTCGTATAGTTCAAAAGATTTTCAATTCCAGCCTGCAAATCAAAATATTTACCCAGATTCTTATTTACACTGATATTTAAAAGTGTAAATTCTTTTATAAATTCTCTGTCATCATCCAGAATATTATTTCCATCATTAAAGCCATTCAGGCCAAAATACCCAAACCTCCCTCTGTACTTAGCTAACACCATCGCACCGCCCTTTAATCTATCATTAAAGTATCGGATACTCAGATTGCCGGAATGTTTACTACGGTTAAACAAACCATGATAATCGCTCAATCGCACAGGAGAACTTACATTAGTAGAAGGGTCTCTCTTGTAAATCTCGCCATTTTTTATCTGGTTAATTATTTCTTTATCTTTAGCTATCAGATATTGATAAGCTCCATTAATTGTAAAAAACCTGTTGAAACGATGATTGATTGAAAACTCAGCGCCTTCGGTAAATACTTTATTTACATTTTTATAGGAAAAAAAACCTGTTCCGTTTTTGGTAACCAATGGCAAACTATACGATTCTATAAGATGTGTAATATCATTTCTAAAAAGATTAAGTTTAAATACTGTGTTTTGCTTTAGCGTATAGTCTAACCCGAGATTCATCCCAATTGATTTTTCAGGTATTAACTCATTAGTAACCATAAAGGCTCTCACTTCTTCATTGTCATCCAGAAGCCCCCTCCTGATCTGCTCCTGAAGCACGTTGGTCAGTTCTTTGGCGCCAACTATAAAGTAATTCACCATCGTATTATCGAAACTCAGAAATTGCTGCCTGAAATCCGGTGTTTTAAAGCCTGTGCCTATACTGGCTTTTAAAATAAAATCGGGTGTAAACTTGTGCGCAACCGATAATTTTGGATTAAACTGCGCCTTATACAAAACATTTTTTTCGTACCGTCCACCTACAATAATATTTGTACTATTTATTACCCATTGCTTCTGTCCAAGAATATAAAATGCATTCAGTTGATGGTCGCCATTGTATCTGGTAGAACTAATTTTTTCCCAATTATACCCCACGCCCAGTATTCCTAATGACAGTGGATCTCGACCCAGATTTATTTGAAACTCAGGTTTAATCAGCGTTTGGCTCAAACCAATATGATCAAAAAGGGATCCATCTTTTTCAATATACACATTGGCATTATTGGAATAATTGGTTGCATAAACCTGAGCAATATATGATAAAGCATCTCCGGGATGATTTTTGTATCTTATAAAAGCACTCTTATCTTCCTCAATGGTATGGCCTCCTACAGCAACTACCTGATCATCCGGATAAATCAAATAAGCATTTTTTTGGTTCGATGAATTATATCTCAAAGATGTAAGTAAATTACTTCGTTCATTAAAATCATAAATCATCTTTCCGTTTACACTGTAATTGGTAAAAGGGTCAACAGTTTGCCCGTATAAATCTTTATCAAAATCATATCCATCACTGCTATATCTTTTTGCAAATAACTGATAAGCGGCCTTTTTTGCTTTCAGATTTGCAGTTCCGGACAAACCGAGTGTATTATTAGTGGAATAATGAGTTTGAAAGCTAAAATCATTTTTTCTTGGATCGGCGCTTATAATATTGATCACCCCGGCCAAAGCATCTGACCCATAAAGGCTGGTAGCAGGTCCTTTCAAGATTTCAATTTGTTTAATATTTCCTACTGCAATCCTATCCAGATTGATAATGCCCGCATTACGTCCGGTAACCGGTTCTCCGTCAATCAATATCAGCGTATAAGCCGGATCGAGACCCTGCATTTGAATACCATCACCAAACGGGTTAGGATAGCCTTTTAAAGCAGTGCCAAGCGGGTTCGAAGCAATCATCAATCCTGTTTGCATTTGCAATACATCTATAAGCCTCTGTGCTCCCGACTGCTGAATAGAACCTGCATTGATTACATGTATGGGGAGCGGGATATTGGAAACCCTGTTTTCGGTTCGGGTGGCTGTTATTACCACTTCATCCAGCACCTTGTTTGTATTGAAAGAGGTATCTTCACCCGTCGTATGCATGGGAGTGGCTACAGGGCTTTGTTGCGCCTTTAATTGAAGAAAAATGATAAAAAAGAATACTATAAAGCCTATCCTCATACTAATTCGCAAAAATGAGGATGTCAATTATAATGTTTATCATAGTTTTGTCATAATATTTTAATATTCGGGATTTTAAAATTATATGACAATCTAAAACGGTAATTTGATACGCAATAAAGCTTATTTAAAATATGAACATGAATAGAATATTATTTTCATCGGCATTTTTTTTGTTGTTTTTGAGTAATTTTTGTTTTGCATCCAAAGTGGATACGCTGGAAACCATTAGCCCTTCCATGAATAAAATTATTAAGGCAGTGGTAATTACCCCTGACAATTACAATAAAAATAATGCTTATCCGGTTTTTTATCTTCTGCATGGCTATAGTGGCAACTATTCAAACTGGGTGAAGGCAAAGGCTGTTATTGATGCTGCCGACCGGTATCAAATGATTATAGTGTGCCCAGATGGAGGTTATGGAAGTTGGTATTGGGATAGTCCTGTTGATGAAGAATTTAAATACGAAACCTATATTTCCAAAGAATTAATCTCGTGGATTGATGAAAAATATGCCACCATCGCTTCTCCCAAAGGAAGAGCGATAGCCGGCCTGAGCATGGGCGGACACGGAGCCTTATATTTAGCAATTAAACACCCTGATATCTTTGGAGCCGCAGGTAGTATGAGCGGTGGCGTGGACATAAGACCCTTTCCCAATAATTGGGAAATAGCAAAAAGACTTGGAAAATACAGTGAGTATCCCGATCGGTGGGAAGACTACACAGTAATGAACATGCTGCATCTGATAGAGCCCAACTCGCTCAAAATTATTATTGATTGTGGCACTCAGGATATTTTTTTTAAGGTCAATGAAGAGCTTCACAAAGAAATGCTTTATTATAATATTCCGCATGACTATATAAGCCGTCCGGGAGGCCATAACTGGCAATATTGGGAAAATGCGGTTGCATATCAGGCATTATTTATGAACCAGTTTTTTAGAGAAGCTCAGGAAGCAGCTATGAAAAAAATAAGTAGTAATTAAATTAATATCCGTTTATCAAAATCTGAAGTACCAATAATTAATTGTGCTTCAGATTTTCTTTTTTATTTTTATTCAAATTAGAAATTATGGCGCAGAACGAATTTGACCGGTTAATTCAAATAATGAATGATTTGAGAGAGAAATGCCCCTGGGATAGAAAACAAACCATTCAATCCCTCAGGCAAATGACGATTGAAGAAACTTATGAACTTGGCGATGCTATTCTGGATGAAGATTGGAGACATATCAAAGAAGAACTCGGAGACCTGATGCTACATATTGTTTTCTATTCAAAAATAGCCGAAGAAAAAAATGAATTTACAGTCAGAGATGTGATTAATGGTATTTCCAATAAACTTATTTTAAGACATCCCCATGTGTATCCTCCTGACACAAAACAGGAAGGAATTGCAGAAGTGAAGAATGAAGAAGATGTAAAACAAAACTGGGAAAAACTGAAACTCAAAGAGGGAAAAAAATCTGTTTTGAGTGGCGTACCTGTTTCGTTACCGGCAATTGTGAAAGCAATGCGATTGCAGGAAAAGGCAAAGCAGGTAGGATTTGAATGGAAAAAGACAGAAGATGTATGGGAAAAAGTGAAAGAAGAAATGAGTGAACTGGAGGAGACCATAAATAGCAATGAAATACAGAGGCAGGAGGAAGAATTTGGAGATCTGCTTTTTTCACTTGTCAATTATGCACGGTTTTTGCATATAGATGCAGAAGCAGCGCTTGAAAGGACAAATAAAAAGTTTATTACACGGTTTACAAAAATGGAAGAAGTAGCAAATAATAAGGGAAAAGCTTTAAGTGATATGACACTTGAGGAAATGGATGCTATATGGAATCAGATCAAATCAGTATCGGAGTAAATGAATTTGAAAATAAGCAAAAATTATTTCTGGGAATATTCAATTCTGCTGGCAGGAATTATAATTTTTGCTTTCTCTCTTTTTCTAAGATGGCATAACAGCAATAAAACCAGTATAAAAAAGGAGACCTCTTTTATTGTAAAACAACTCCGGGAGCGCGAAAAAGACTTTGAAAATACATTAAAAGACTCCGCCCTGTTGTATCGATTAATTCAGGGACGAGAATCTTTTTCAGACGTTCAGCGCTTACATCAAAAACCATATTTTTTTTACATTTATAAGCAGGAGACCAATAATGACCAGTTAATTTTCTGGAGTTCCGACCATGTTTTACCGTCAAATGAGCTGTTAACAGGCGCTTCTGTCAAGGGTTTAAATCTTTTACCTAACGGGTACTACTATTTTCTCAAAAATGCTTTACCAGACCACCCCGGTTATTTTGCCTATTGCCTGATTTTGGTAAAACTGAATTTTTTTATTGAAACAGAGTATTTTAAAAACTCATTCGCATTTGACACACAAATTGACAATGTTGCAGACATCAGTGTAAATGCTACCACCCCCTACCCCATTAAATCCATTGATGGACAAACCCTTTTTTACTTAAAAGAAAAAACAGGAACCACTATTGGCAAAAATGATTATACCACGGTATCCCTAAATATAATCGGAATATTTTTGATTATTTTTTCACTTTTCTTATTGTTCTCAAATTACAAAATACAAGAAGATACCCAACAAAATATTTTCTTATTTTTTGTATTTCTTTTTATCCTCAGATCTGCAATATATTTTTTAGGGAAAATATTACATTATGAGCAATTAGGTCTTTTTAACTCGTCTATCTTTAATTCAACCTTTTTATTTTCATCGCCCGGCGGATTATTGATTAACAGTATTTTATTTTGTTGGTTCTCGGTTTTTTTATGGGAAAACATTGTTACATTATTAAATAAATCTGTCGAAAAATTAACAGTAGTTAAGAAAAAGGTTTTGGGCTTTTTTTTAACTTTCATCCTGGTCTTATTAACCTTTGGCGTTGTTCATAGTATCAGAGGGTTAATTCTGAATTCTAAAATTTCTTTTGATGTAACAAATTTTTTCAGCTTAGATATTTTCACTGTTATTGGTTTTATCATTATTGTATTTATCATTATTGGCTATTTTTATTTTACCAAAATATTATTTCAATTAATTTTCAATCTATTTAAGGACATCAAAATTGCGATATATTTATCTATTACAATTTTTGGACTTTTAATTATAACCTTATTTAGCCAAATTACATTAGTATCTTTATACCTGCCATGCCTTGTCTGGCTGCTTTTATTAACTTTAATCTCCCAATATGAACAAGTCCTAAATATCTCTCATCTATCCACTACATCGGGCATTGTTTTTTGGATTGCTGTTTTTTCAATAAGCGTATCTTTTCTTATGCTCCCCGAAATCAATAGAGCCGAACTATCTTCAAGGCGTGAGTATATAGAAAAATTATCCACACAAACAGACCCCTCAAGCGAACGCCTGATAAATATTGCCAACAAATACCTTGACAATCGTTTCTTTATTGAAAATTTTAGCAGGCTATACAATGAAACAGAAAATAAAAAAATCAGGGACAGTATTATTTCCAAAAACTATATAAGTTATTTAAGTAAGTACAATACGTTTATATACCTGTTCGACAGTTTGAACCATCCCTTATATAATCCTGACGGCAACACGCTCGAGGTATTGAATACTGTCATTAAAAACCAATCTAAACAGACAGCCTTTTCAGATATTTACCTCTACCAATCAGACTACAACAAATACTTCTACCTTACAAAAAGAGCAATCAAAGATTCCGACAATCTGCTGATTGGCACTGTATTTATTATTTCTACCCCAAAAAAATATGGTAGAGTACACATTAACCCTCAGCTTTTTAAACAAACAGAACAATGGGAACTCTCCAATTCTCCTACTTATCAATATGCAATATATCAAAATGGCATTTTGGCAGAATCATCAAAAAACTATCCCTTTACCTATTCTCTGTCGAAAGAGGAACTTCCCCTAAAAAGATTTGACATCAGGGAACAGAACGGCTACAGTGAACTTTGGTACCGATCTTCAAAAGAAAAGACAGTAGTGATTATCAAAAAAAGCAGGATGTTGCTCGAATTAATCACTCTTTTTTCATATACTTTTGGTTTCTTTCTAATTACCATTGTCGTGTCAGTTGTCTTTTCTGCCCTTTTGAACAAATTTTATAAAAGACAATACAGCAAAACCAAATGGTTGTTTTTTTCAACCATACAAAATCAAATTCACAGTTCTTACTTAATCATAATCGTATCAGCATTTATTATAATTGGAATAGCCAGTATCTATTTTGTACACAACAGGTATGAAAATGTAAATAACGAAAAACTCAGCCGAACATTAAATATAATGCTGAACGAGATAGGCACCGGCGATGAAATTGATTCGTTGGTGTACAATCATTCTTCATCTTCTGATTCTCTGACTCCGAAATATTTAATAGATTTAATCAATACAATTTCAGAGATTCATGGAGTGGATATAAATATTTATGATTTAAACGGAAGCTTGAAGGCTACCAGCCAGCCAGACGTTTATAACAGGGGGATACTTAGCACTCAAATAAGCCCCTTGGCCTACTATCAAATGCTACAGATGAGGAAAATAGAATATGTTCATAAGGAGGGCATTTCCAATCTTTCATTTTCGAGCATTTATGGTCCCATCAGAAACAGTGAAGGAAAAACTTTTGCATTTTTAAACATTCCCTATTTTACTTCTCAATTAGAACTCAATCAGGAAATTTCAGATTTTTTTGTAACACTCATCAATATAATTGCTTTCATTTTTGTTATTACAGGAATTATCGCTTTGCTGATGGCCAACAGGATCACCAATTCGTTTAAACTGATAGGCGCTAAGATGAGAGAAATTAGTTTGTCAAAAATAAATGAACCAATAGTGTGGAAAAAGGAGGACGAAATAAATGACTTAGTGAAAGAATATAACAAAATGGTAGATAAACTTCAGGAAAGCGCCGGCGCTATTGCAAAGAATGAAAGAGATGAAGCATGGAGAGAAATGGCACGACAGGTAGCGCATGAAATTAAAAATCCGCTAACACCGATGAAGCTCAATCTTCAATATTTGCAAAAGGCAATAAATGAAGGAAGAACAGATATTCATCAACTTGCTTCAAAAGTATCTGAAACAATGGTAGAGCAAATAGATCATCTTTCAAAAATAGCTTCCGATTTTTCGCAGTTTTCAAATATCAATAAACCTGATAAAACAGAATTTGACCTGCATGAAGTATTAAGACCACTGCTGGAAATACACAGCAGAAATCCTAAAATTCAAACAGAATGGAACAGGCTCCCAAATTCATTAAATATCTTTGCAGACAAAACTCAGATGAACCGGCTTTTCTCTAATCTGCTGGTAAATGCCCAGGAGGCCTGTAGTGGCAGAGAAGGCAGCAAAATAATAATCAATGAACAAATTGCTAATAATTTAATTACAATTTGTGTTCAGGATAACGGTCCCGGAATTGATGAGAAAATGAAGAGTAAGATTTTTTATCCAAATTTTACAACCAAAAGCTCGGGCACCGGCCTTGGCCTGGCCATGTGCAAGAATATAGTAGAACAAAATGGCGGCTCTATTTGGTTTGAAACTGAAATTGATAAAGGCGCTACTTTTAATGTAACGCTTCCTCTGATAGATTTATAATCATCTCTTAGTTTTTTGCTGTGTTAGAAATGTCTCAAACTCCTTGAGCGAAAAACTGCTTAGATTAAACTCAGGTGTCAAACCACCCTTTTGTGAGGCCAGTACACCAAAACGGATATCATCAATACCTTCGATGGAGTGTGCATCAGGGTCAATAGAAAGCATTACATTTTTGTTCATTGCATAATCTATCCATTCCCAATCCATATCTAATCGATGTGGGTTAGCATTAATTTCTATCACCACCTGATTAGCTGCACAGGCATCAATTATTTTTTTATGATTAATAGGATAACCCTTTCTGCTCAACAATAGTCTTCCGGTAGGGTGCCCCAAAATGGTAGTATAAGGATTTTCAATTGCCTTCATCAACCGCATCATCGCTTTTTCTTCATCCATATAAAGATTGCTGTGAACCGATGCTATTACAAGATCAAAAGTCTTTAGCAAATCTTCGGCATAATCGAGACTGCCGTCACTTAATATATCACTCTCTATACTCTTAAAAACTTTAAAAGAAGGATACTTTTTGTTTAACTCATCAATATAAACATGCTGTTTCAGGATTCGTTCTTCCGATAACCCATTGGCATAAGCTGCTGTCTTTGAGTGATCAGATATTACAAGGTATTCAAATTTTTTTTCTATCAAGGCATTTACCAATTCTTCAATCGTATTAATCCCATCTGACCAATTGCTGTGGTTATGAATACATCCTTTAATATCATTGAGGCGAATAAGTTCGGGTAGTTTTCCTGCCTTTGCTTTTTCTATTATTGATTTACTTTCGCGCAGGCAGGGGGCAATATAAGGAACTCCCCGATTTTTAAAAATATCTATTTCACCGTTGCAGATTTCATTTTCAAACAAATTATTATTTTCATTTAAAAAAAATTCTTCCAAAAACGCATCCGAGGCGGAAGTGAGAAATTGTTTTTTATAAATATTTGTTCTGTTGTTATACAATCTAAGCCTCAATCCATTGCTTAGTTTATATAACAATGAGTCCTCACGTTCTTCCAATAGTTCAGGAGGATAAGCAGTCTGAAATTTAGGCTTGATTGCCTCACAACCCTCATCAATAATGAATTCCAATTCCTTAATAGTCGGCATCTGCCTTCGGTAATCGCCAGTAATCATTACTTTTTCTTTGCCAAATATTTTTTTTAGATATTCAAAAACAGAGTCAAATATTTCATTGATCTGTGCATACAGAAAATGACCAAGATTTTGTTTGTAGAATCTGATTGTTTCCAAAATTTTCTGCTGGGTTTTTTGCCCAAAACCTTTAAATGAGGAAAGACGATTTTCTATACAGGCATATTCAAGTTCTCCAATGGACTGTATTCCTATTTCCTTCCAAATAGCATGGATTTTTTTTGGTCCTAACCCTTTTATTTGCAGCATTTCCAAAACGCCGGATGGCGTTTTTTGCACATATTCGTCCAATATCTTTAATTTACCGGTTGTAAGGATTTCTTCTATTTTTGAAACAACAGAATAGCCGAAGCCGGGTATCTTGCTTAATTGATCGTTACCTATATCTTCAAGTTGCTTATCCAGCCTTTCAATATTGAAAGCTGCAATAGAATAAGTTTTGGACCTGAAAGAATTTTCTCCGTTAATATCCATTAATTTAGAAAGCAATGAAAACTGATCGGCAATAACAGTATTATTCATTTTAAGTATTTATTAGTATAGACTATTTTACAAGGTAGCAAAAATATTCCTGCAATCCTTTTCTTTTTTGGAAAGGAATAATGAAACAACTTGTTAATATCACGCTGTTCTTTAAAGTATCAGGCATGAAAAAAGCCCCCCTTTAATAGGAAGGCTTCAAAAATTTTCAAATTAAGACTGAGCTTATTTTTTCTTAGCTGCTGCTTTTTTTGGAGCTGCTTTCTTTGGAGCCGCCGCTTTCTTTGGAGCTGCTGCTTTTTTTGGAGCTGCTGCCTTTTTGGGAGCTGCTGCCTTTTTTGGAGCTGCTGCTTTCTTTGGAGCTGCTGCTTTCTTTGGAGCTGCTGCTTTCT
>ENA-UOUJ01000405-UOUJ01000405.1-activated-sludge-metagenome-genome-assembly--contig:-NODE-405-length-31213-cov-48.396335_pt1 | contig 31213 bp, 52 predicted proteins | sample MGYA00249839_ERZ747224 | MGnify/ENA primary metagenome ERZ747224 (study PRJEB28782, sample SAMN03220277) | activated sludge metagenome | biome: wastewater; feature: sewage sludge; material... | reverse complement strand
AAAAATTCAAAAATAATATGTTAGTTTTTTATGATAAGTTGCCTTTATTATTTTAGTATTTTTACTAAAAATTCAAAAATAATATGTTGGTTTTTATGATAAGTTGTCTTTATTAGTGTAGTTTAATATTAATTATTTTTATAAAATTTTTTAGTAGTTGGGTTCTTAAATTTTTAATTTAATTTTTATATAATGATTTTTTATAATCGTTTAGTTAATTATTTTTTTTTTTTTATTATATTTCTTTTATTTTTATTTTTTTTTTTGCTCATAGGTAAATCTTTTTCATTTTTTCAATATTTTTTTACTTTTTTTGACAGTTCTTTTTTTAATGTTAATTATTTGTTAAGATTTGATATTATTTCAGTTGGATTTATGTTATTAACATGTTTTATAATTTTATCTTGTTTATTGTTTAATTGGTTTTTACGTTATCGTTTAAACTTATTTAATTTTTTGCTTTGAATTTTTTTTTTTTGTCTTCTAAATATTTTTCTTTGTTCAGATTTTTTTGTTTTCTTTTTTTTTTTTGAATTAATTATTTTGCCGCTTTTTTTTTTAATAGGTTTATGAGGTAGTAGAAGTCGGCGAATTTTTGCTTCTTATCTGTTTTTCCTTTATACTTTATTTGGATCTATTTTAATTCTTTTTGCTTTTATTCTTGTTTTTTTTGCTACAGGATCTTCAAATTTTGAAGATCTTTGTAGTTATCCTTTTTTTTTTAATAGATTTTGTATTTTATGGTTTTCTTTGTTTTTAGGTTGTTGTTTTAAATTGCCATGTGTCCCTGTACATTTATGATTACCGGAGGCACATGTAGAAGCTCCTGCTGTAGGTTCTGTATTATTAGCAGGATTGATTTTGAAAATTGTAGCGTATGTTTTTATTAGATTTTTAATTGATTTCTCATTTATATTTTATTTAGATTTTTTTTTTTTTATTGGTATAATAAGTTTTATTAGTTTATTATATGCTTCATTAATAGCATTAAATCAAATTGATATAAAGAAAATTATAGCTTATAGTTCAATAGCTCATATGAATTTCGCTTTATTAGGTTTTTTTTGTTATCATTGTTTAGGTTTATCTGGAGCTTTTTTTATGATGTTTGGCCATGGTATAACATCTTCGGCTTTATTTTTATCAATAGGTATTTTGTATGATCGTTATAAAACTAGGGTTTTATTTTATTATGAAGGGCTTGCAACTTTTATGCCATTGTTTTCTTCTTTTTTTTTTATTTTTATTTTATCTAATTTTGGGTTTCCAGGGACATGTAATTTTGTAGGTGAATTTTTAATTAGTAGTGGTATAGTTTCTATTAGCCCGAATATTTTTTTTTTTTTTTTGCCTGCTTTAGTTTTATCTTTGATTTTTTCTTTAATTTTGTTTGTTCGTGTTGTTTTTGGTTTAGCTCCTTTTTTTCTAAAATTTTTTTCTGATATAACACGTTTAGAATTTTATATTTTAATTATTTTCCTTTTTTTTATAGTTTTTTTTGGGTTTTTTCCGAATGTATTTTTTTCTTTCTTTCAAGCTAATTTGTTAGTTTTAATATAAGCGTTTTCAATATTAATGATTTGCTTATAGTTTTGCAGAGGTTTATTCGTTTTTAATATTTTAATATTTTAATTAAAATTTGTTTAAATTAGGTAAAAAAAAAATACCTTTAAATAGGGAGTTAAGGTTTTCGTTACAATGTGTGAGAGGTTTCGGTTTTTGAAAATCTTTTTTAATATGTTCTAAGTTAGGTTTTTCATTCCCGTTTTTTGCATCAAATTTGAATTATTATTTTTTTATTTTGATTAAAAATATTTTTAAAATGTGGTTTATAAGCCCAGATAAAGTTAGACGGAAAAGATCAAGGTGACGTAAAATTCTTAGAAGTTTGAATAATTTAAAATCACAAAGACATAATGATATTTTACCTGTTAATGGGCAAAGGACAAGGTCTAATGCAGGTACTTTTATACGTCGATTGAGGGATGCTCGTCCGTTAGAGGATTTATCGGAAGAGAAAGAAGATGTTAGTTAACAACAAATCATTAAATTTAATGATTTGTTAATTTGTTTTTTCATTTAATTTTTATATTAATATTTTTAAGGAATACTCTTTGTAATAAATGTATATTTTTTATTTATTAGAAAAAATTGATGTATTTTAGTTTGTCATTCTTATTTATATTTGTGAATTATATTTTACCTTTATTATTTTTTTTATCTTTATTTTTAGAGTTTTATTTTTTTTATTTTGGTTTTTTTAATTATAAAAAAATAGTTCTTGTTAGTTTTTTTATAATGCTTCTTTTAGAATTTTTTTTTGTAGCTGTTTTTTCAGGCTTAATTATGAATGTATCTAGTATTTTAAATTGAGAAATTGTTTTTGTTGAAGGTTTTTTTATTTTTGTTGCTTATGATGTTTATTGGGGTTTTTATCAATCAATTATTAAAATATTTATTTTAATTTTTGGCATATGTATTGTTTTTTTTTTTGAGGATACTAGAGATGATTTTACGATGGGAGCTATAAAGGATGCACCTAGTTGTTTTAATATTATCCCTTATATTTGACACGATACTTTTAAATTTACTATTATTTATGTTTTTGTATATTGTTCAACTGTTATTCTTTTTATTTCTAATTTATTTTTAATTTATATTTTATTTGAAATTATGACTGTTTGTTTAATTTTTATGGTTTTGACAAAGGGTCTTAGGACTACTGAATTTATTTTAAAGTATTATAATTATTTAATATTTGTTGAAATATTATTATTATTTGGTTTTTGTTTATTTTATATTGTTTTTGGAACTTTGGACATAATAGATATTTTAATATTTAATACTGTTTGTACGAGTTCTTTTGATTTTTTTATTTATTATATTTCTTTATTTTTAATTGTTTTTAGTTTTTTATTTAAAATTGGAATTTTTCCATTTCATTTTTATATAATAGATCTTTATAATAATTGTGATTTTTCAACTATTTTATTATTTAGCACTTTACCTAAATTTATTTATTTTTATTTTTTAGATATAATTTTAAAAATTTTTTTTTATGGTTTTAAAATTAATTACTATTATCATATTTTTTTTTTAGATTATATGGTTGCATTTTTTTTTATGTTTATAGTCTGCTCTTTACTTTTTGCTAATGGTAGGATTTTAGGTTCGTTTACTTTCATGGATATTTTGGCTTATAGTAGCGTTAGCTTTTATAGTTTGCTTTTATTGCCATTTTTTGCACCAATTGGTCATTCATTTGATTTTTTTTATTCAGTTGGTTTATTTTTGTTGATAATGTATTCTTTTAATTTGATTTTATTCCTTTATTTTTTATATATTTTTGGTTTTTTTGCTTTGAGAAGGGAAATTTCGATCGCTGAATTTACGTCTTTTGTAGATGATAATTTGTTTGTATTTTTACTTTTTCTTTTTTTTATTTTAACTTTTAGTGGATTACCGTTTTTCCTTGGGTTCTTTATTAAATTTTTTTTTTATAGTATATTTTTAAAAGGTTGGGTTGTATCTCTATATTTTTTGTTCTCTATATCTTTTACTTTTAGTTTTTTTTTTGGAATAAGATTATTTCGGTTTTTATTATTTGATCTTTTTTCTAACTTTCCATTATGAAAGTCTTATTTTGAATTTTCTTTTATTAATTATCGTAATCGTGTTGGATTTTATGTTTTTATTTGTTTGGTTTTTTTATTTATTGTTTTTTGTGGTTTGTTTTTTTTTTTTTTTTAATTTTTGATGCTTTATTTTATTATTTTTAAAAGTTATGTAAATTTATGGCGTCTTTTTTATAATATGTTTAAGGGCGTTTGTTAGTTTGTTTATTTTTATTTATTTTATTATATTTTATTTTTGATTTTTTTAGGAATAAAAATTTATTTTATTTTATTCATATTTATTTTTTTTTTTTTTTTTTTGATTATTGTTTTAAAAATTTTTTAGAAGGGGCCGTTCTAAAAAAAACGTATGTATTTTTTTTTATAAAATTTATTTTTTTTAACTTTTTTTTTTTTTTTATACGTTATAGCTCTTTTTTTAAGTTGAATACGATTTTAGATGTTTTTGCTGTAGATAAAATAGCTAAGATAGAGTTATCGTATTGTTTTTTGTCTTTAAATCTTAATTATAGATTGTTTATTAAAGTTTTCACGTTTTTTTTTTTATCTGTTTATAGTGTTTCTTCTATTTTTTTTAGCACTGGTTGGTTAGAAAGGGAAATTTTTGATATGTTTGGGGTATTTTTTTATTTGCATGAAGATTTAAAGCGTATTTTATCAGATTATGGTTTTTTGGGGTTCCCTTTAAGGAAAATTTTTCCTTTGGTAGGTTTTGTTGAATGTCGTTTTGATGATGCTTTAAAAAACATATTGTGGGGCCCTATAACGCTTTGACAATCTTTTAGAAATTTCGCTTTTTTTAATTTTTGGTCAAATTAAAATTTATTATAAAAAAATATTTATAAGTTGTTTTATTTATTTTATTTGTTTTATTTGTTTTTTTTTTGGCATTTTTTACAAAAGTTAAAAATTTAAGTCTTAATTTTGGGCCGCAACATCCTGCTGCGCATGGTGTTTTGCGTTTGATTTTAGAATTGGATGGTGAATTTATTAGGAAAGTTGATGCGCATATAGGACTTTTACATAGGGGGACTGAGAAATTGATAGATATAAAACCTTTTTGCAAGCTTTACCTTATTTTGATAGATTGGATTATGTTAGTATGATGGCGCAAGAGCATGCTTATTCTTTAGCTGTTGAAAATTTATTAATATGTCCTATTCCTTTTAGAGCGAGTGTTATACGAGTTTTGTTTTGTGAGATTACACGTATTCTAATCATTTATTAGCTTTAACTACTCATGCTTTAGATGTTGGTGCTTTAACTCCGTTTTTGTGGGCTTTTGAAGAGCGTGAAAAATTGATGGAGTTTTATGAAAGGGTATCAGGAGCACGTTTTCATGCAGCATTTATAAGGCCTGGTGGAGTTTCTCAAGATATTCCACCAGGTTTAATAGATGATATTTTTTTATTTTGTGAGCAATTTGTTTATAGATTAGATGACTTCAAGATGTTCTAAATCATAATAGAATATGGCAAAGTAGGTTAGTTGATATAGGTATTGTTACAAAACATCAGGCTTTGAATTATGGCTTTTCTGGTGTTATTCTTAGAGCTTCTGGTGTAGTTTGGGATTTACGATTTTTTTCAGATTATGAAATTTATGATTTATTTGATTATTATATACCTTTAGGGCATAAAGGGGATTGTTATGATAGATATTTGATTCGTATAGAAGAAATGCGTGTTAGCCTTTTTATAATAAAAGAATGTTTACTTTTATTACAAAAATTTGATGGTTTATTTATTGTTGAGGATTTTAAAATAGCACCTCCTTATAGGGCTTTTATGAAATATTCTATGGAAGCTTTAATTCATCATTTTAAATATTATAGTGAGGGTTTTTTTGTTAAACGCGAAGAAACTTATATTGCTGTTGAGGCGCCTAAAGGTGAATTTGGGGTTTATCTTTTATCTTCAAATTCTAATAAACCTTATAGGTGTAGAATAAAGTCGCCAGGTTTTTTACATTTACAGGGATTAGATTTTTTAAGTAAAGGCTTGTTATTAGCTGATTTGGTAACTATAATTGGTACTTTAGATTTAGTTTTTGAGAAATTGATAGGTAATTTTAGAAAATTTTTATTTTAGTTTAATGTTTTTTATTTTTAATATTTTTTAGTTTGTCTTTGGGTTTTTTATTTTTTATTTTTGTGTTTATGATTTTTGATTTTTTTTTTTACTTAGCAAAAGCTTGTTATTTTATTTATACTATGGTTCTATTTATTTTAAGGTGGACTGTAATTTTTTTTTTTAGAGGTTTTTCTTTTTGATATCATGCGGCCGCAGGGCCGGGGAGAAGTCAAGAAAAAGAAATGGCGCCAAACAGTTTATTTATTTTTTGAATTTGGTTTTTAATTTTAGTATGTTTATTTTTATTACGTGCATTTTCTGAAATTATTATTAAATTTTTTATTGGTTTATTGTTTTTTTTTAAAGTTTTTTTGTTTTTTTTTTTGATTTTACTTTGTATTGCTTTTTTTACTGTTTTTGAACGAAAAATTATGGCTAGTATGCAGTTTCGTAGAGGGCCTAATGTTATAGGTTTTTTTGGTTTATTACAAGCTTTTGCTGATGGTATAAAGCTTATATCTAAAGAAACTATAATGCCGTGGGTTTCTAATGTTTTTTTATTTTTTTTAGCGCCTTTTCTAATTTTTGTTTTTGCATTGCTTGCATGGGTTTTTATACCATTTTCTGAAACGCTTATTTTTGCAGATATAAATTTGGCAATTTTATGTCTTTTTAGTTTGTCAACGTTAAGTGTACTTTGTTTGATATTAGGGGGTTGAGCGTCTAATTCAAAATATGCATTCCTAGGTGCTTTAAGGTCAGCTGCTCAATTATTAAGTTATGAACTCGTTATCGTTTTATCTTTATTACCAATTATTTTAAATGTACAAAGTTTGAGTTTTATTGATTTAGTTTCAAGTCAATATGCTGTATTTAATGTTATAACTTATTGGCCTTGTTTTATTATTTGTTTTATAGCTATTTTAGCTGAGATAAATAGAATTCCTTTTGATTTACCTGAAGCGGAATCAGAATTAGTATCGGGTTATAATGTTGAATATTCAGCGATAAGTTTTGTTTTTTTTTTTTTGGCTGAATATTCAAATTTATTATTAATGTCTTTTGTTTTGGTTTTTTTTTTCTTTGGTGGATGGTTATCTCCTTTTTCGTTTTTTAATGATGGTTTTTTTTGATTTATTATTAAATTTTTTTTTATTTCATTTTGTTTTATTTGAGTTAGAGCAACTTTGCCAAGATATCGTTTTGATCAAATGATGTTTTTGTGTTGGAAAGTTTTAATGCCTATTTCAATTATAATTTTTTTTTTTTATTTTATTTTTTGGTTTTTTTATATTTTTTTTATCTATATGATTTTTATTTTGTTTTTTGGTTTTTTTTTTCTTCATATTCATGAGAAAGAGCCTATAGATGTTATACTTGTCACATGTTTATTATTTCTTTTTAGTTTTACTAATTATTCTTTATTTATAATTATAGCTTATTTATATGTATTTAATATTAATTCGTATAAAGTTTATAATAAAGATTTGTTGACACTCTTTAGGCTAAGTTTTTACGAAAAGTGATGCAAGTGACGTAAGTAAGTATCGTCTTTGAAATTAAATTGTTAATAGTTTAAATGTTTGAAGATTTGGAATTGATATTAGGCTATTTCTTTATGGTTTTTGGTTTTTTTTTTGGTTTTTTTTTTTTTCTTCATATGCATGAGCCTATAGATGTTATACTTGTCACATGTTTATTATTTCTTTTTAATTTTACTGATTATTCTTTATTTATAATTATAGCTTATTTATATGTATTTAATATTAATTCGTATAAAGTTTATAATAAAAATTTGTTGACACTCTTTAGGCCCAGTTTTTACGAAAAGTGACGTAAGTAAGGGTATCGTTTTTGAAATTAAATTGTTAATAGTTAAAATGTTTGAAGGTTTAGTATCGATACTAGGCTATTTCTTTATGGTTTTTGGTTTGTAGGTTGGCGGTGACTACATGAGGGTTTGGGGGAGGCATTTACTTTTTTATATAATTCATAAATCTGGATTATATTATAAAACTCCCTCTAACCTTTCTTATTTGTGGAATTTCGGATTTTTCGCGTTGTTTTTTTTAATCCTGCAAATTTTGACAGGAATTTTTTTAGCGATGTTTTATAATCCTGAACCACTTCATGCGTTTGCGTCTATTTTATATATTAATAATGAAATTATTATGGTTGATGGGTTAGGTTTTTCCATTCTAATGGAGCATCTTTTTTTTTTGCAGTTGTTTATATACATATGGCAAGGGGTTTATATTTTGGGTCGTTTAATTATCCAAGAGAACTTTTATGGATATCAGGAGTTTTGATTTGAATTTTAATGATTGTGACGGCTTTTTTAGGTTATGTTTTGCCTTGAGGACAAATGAGTTTTTGAGGTGCTATGGTTATAACTAGCTTATTGGCTGCTATTCCTTATATAGGTTATGATCTGATTTTATTATTATGAGGTGGTTTTTCTATAGAAAGTGCTACTTTACATAGGTTTTTTAGTTTGCATTTTTTTCTTCCATTTTTGATCCTTGGTTTGTCCATTGTTCATTTATGTTTTTTGCACGAGTTTGGTTCAAATAATTTTTTGGGATTAAGTTCTTGTGTTGATGGTATTGTTTTTACACCTTTTTATAGTTTGAAGGATTTTTTTAGTTTGGTTTTTTTATTTTTTATTTTTTTTTTTTTTTTATTTTTATTTCCTGATTTTTTAGCGCATCCTGATAATTATATTTATGGTACTTTTTTAATAACGCCTCCACATATTGTACCTGAATGGTATTTTTTGCCGATGTTTGCTGTTTTGCGTTCTGTTACGAGTAAGTTGTTTGGTATTGTTTTACTTTTTAAAATGATTTTGGTTCTTTTTTTGTTGCCTTTTTTAACTGGTTATAATTCTATTAGAGTTAGTTTTTTTAGGCCTTTTTTTACATTGTTTTATTGATTTTTTATTATTACGTGTGTTTTTTTGTGTTGAATCGGTAGTTTACCTATAATGATGCCTTATACTTTTTTAGGTGTTTTATTTGCTATTTTTTATTTTTTTTTTTTTTGTTTTTGTTTTCCGTTTTTTACTTTTATGGATGCTTTCATATATATTCTTATGTCGCGTTATATTCAGGGAAATTCTAATTAAAGTTTATTTTCTTTTTCTTTTTTTCTTTTATTTTATTTTTAACAGCATGATTTGGATTGTTTTTAGCAAGACAACATATTATAATATTTTTGATTTGTATGGAATTACTTTTATTAGTTATTAATTTAAATTTTATTTGTTATTCTATTATTTTTGATGATTTAATGGGTCAACTTTATGGGTTTTTTATTTTGATGGTAGCAGCTGCTGAAAGCGCTTTAGGCTTAGCTTTAGTTGTTATTTATTTTAGATTAAGAGGTGGTATAGCTATATCTTTATTAACATTGTTAAAATCTTAGTATGAGTTATTGGATTGAAAAAGAGCAATATTATAGACGATTTTTTTTAAAAAAAGAGTTTCAAAAAATAATTTTGAAGGCAAGTATAGCTAATGGTTTATTAAATTGGAATGTTAAATTTTATTTTTTTTTTAAATTTTTTAAATTTAAGAAAATGAGTTCAATATCATTTTATCGTAATAAATGTTTGATTAATGATTGATCAAGGGCTGTTTTTCGGAAATTTAAAATGTCAAGGCATCAGTGTAAATTTTTTGCTTCTTTTGGTTTTTTTTGTGGTTTGCGTAAGTCTTCTTTTTAAAAATTGTATGATTTTTTATTATATTTCGGATATGCTTTCTAGAATACATGTTGCAAGTTGTAAGAATATTATTTCTGTTAGTATTATTAATACTTTTTATTGTTTGCGTGTATTATCTTTTTTATATTGTGAAGGATTTATTGAAGGTTTTCGTGTTTTGGGACCTATTGTTTTAGTTTTTCTTAAAAAATTTAAAGCTTTTTTGTTATTTAAAGATTTCAAGATAGTTTCTACGCCTGGGCGAAGGCAATATTGGACTTTGATTAAGTTGATGAATAAATATTCTTATAATAATTTTTCTGGTATTTATGGGATATCTTCGTCTAAAGGTTTAATTAGTAGTTTTGATGCTTTATTACGTTATAGAATTGGTGGTGAAGTTTTATTTAAAATAAGTGTTTAATTTTTTAATATTTTTTTGTAAAATTAGTTACTTGTTTTATAGATTTTTTTTATGGTTAAATTTCTAATAAGGCCTTCTTTGTTTATTTATTTTTCTAAAATTAAGAATATTTTTTTTATTTTTAATTTTTTAGGTGTTTTTTATTTTAAGTTAAATAACTTTTTTTTTTATAGTAAGTTAGATATATTGAAATTTTTATTTTTTGAAAAAAATTTGTGATCTAGTTTTTTAGCAGTGTTTAAGTATTTATATATTCGTTTTTTTTTTCTTTTTTTTTTAAAAATAAAATTAAAAGGGTTGGGTTATCGTGTGAAGCATTTATCCGTGAATTTAGTAAGGGTTTTTATGGGTTTTACTAATTTTTTTTATATACATATTCCTTTTTTTGTTTTTATTAAGGCCCGGAGGAGGCGTTTGTTTTTATCGAGCTTTAATAAAAATTTTTTAATGACTATTTTTTTACAATTGTTTTTTTTGAAGGAGCATATTCCTTATAAGTTACGAGGATTTTTTTATCCTAAACAAATAATTTTAATGAAACCTGGTAAAAAACGATTTTAATTATGATAGAGCTTGTATATAGACGTCGTCAAAAGAAGTTTTGTGTTTTTGTTAATCAAAAATTATTTCATGTTCATAAAATTACTTTAAATTTTAAGCGTTTTTGAGTTGCCTGGTTATTGTCTTTTTTTTTGGTGTTGAAATATTTATCTTATTTCGGTTTTTTTAATGGTAAAACAACATTGAATATGACGCGTTATTTATATATAGCTAAAATGAAGTTTGTATAAATTTTTTATAAAAAGTTTTAGTTTTTTGAAATAATTTTAGTTATATTTTTTGATTTTTATTTTTTTGTTTAGAGAATATATTATTGTTTTTTATTTTTTTTTATTTTTTTTTTTTGTAGTTGCTTTATTATTTTTTGTTTCTTTTTTTTCTGTTAAGCAAAAGTTACTGTCTGAGAAAATGTCATCGTATGAATGCGGGTTTAATCCATTTGAAGATATACGGTCTAAGTTTGAAGTGCGTTATTTTATGGTAGCTTTATTGTTTATTATTTTTGATTTGGAAATTGCTTTATTATTGCCTTTGGTTGTTTTTGTTTTAAATGATTTAAATTTTCTTGTATTTTTAGTATTGATAGTTTTATTATTATTATTATTTGGAGCATTTTTTTTTGAATGGACAAAAGGGGCTTTAGAATGGGAGTAGTTTATTTTTATATTTTTTTAGTTTATTATTGTATGGCTGTTTAGTTTATAGAGGTTTAAGGATGATTAATCAATCTATGGTTATATATTATTTTTTTGATCTTATTTTTATGTTGTTTAAAAATTATATTTTAAGTAATTATATTTTAAAAAATAATAATATATTTCGTTTTATTTTTAAAAAACCTTTAAGCTGTTTTTTTAGTTTTTTGAAATATATAAAATTTTATTTTTATCATTTTTCTAATGCTGATTGAGCTTTGTTTAATTTAAGTAAAAAATGGTTATTTAAATTGAATAAAATATTTATAAAGTTTCTTTATTTATTTTTTATTTATTTAAAAAATAATTTAGTAAATAAATTAAATAATGATAAGTTTCATAATGATAAAATTATGAAGGGTAAAAGGTTTTTAAATTATGCACATTTGTGTAGAAATTTATTTTCAAAAATTTCATTTTTTAATTTTTTTAATTTGAAAAAATTTAATCATCGTTTACAAGATTTTAAAGATTTTTCTTTTATTTTTGAAAATTTAGATTCATCTTTTTCTAAAGTTTTTTTGTTAAAAGATTATTTTGGTAGTAATTTTTTAAATTTTAAAAATGGATTATTTTTTTTTTTAAAGGTTTTTTTAAATAGGAAATTATTTAGGAAATCAATTTTTTGATTTATTTGAAAACATAGTCAAGTTTTTAGATATTTTTTACAATTTTTATTAAATTTTACGTTTTTTAAACGTATAAAATTTATCTTTTTTCTAAAAAATTTAAACTATGAATTTTTTACATTGTCAGATAAACGTGATTTTTCTTTTCTGATGTTTTTGTGGTTTTATTTTTTATTAAGTTTTAAGCGGCTTTTCCTTATGTTTAAGTTTAAATTGAGTTGTTTCTTTATGAATTCTCTTTTTTTTAAAAAGAATTTAGATTTTTATAATTATAATTTTTTTAATAAATTGTTTTTTTATAATGATTCTAATTTGTTATTAACACCTGTTATTTATTCATTAGGCACTGATTATTTTTTAACAAATTTTTTACCTCATAATCTTACGGGAAAGATTTATAATTTTTTGAAGAAGAAGAATTTTTTTTATCCGTTTGGTTTTCTAGCATTCTTATTAAAAATTTTTAAAATTGCGTTTGGGAAAAGTTTTCGAAAAGATCATAATTTTTTTGAAAAAGATGAAAGTGGTGATAAACCTAATCATGTTATTACAAAAGTATTTATTAAAAGACGAAAAGTATTTAAATTTAATTTAAGGAGTTTAAAATTTACTCGATTGGCTTTTTCTTTTTCACAATTTTTTTATAAACGGATTTTTTTATTTAGGAGGAAATTTTTTGTTCTTTTAAAAAAATCGCTTGATAGTCAATTTTTAAATTTTTTTTTACTTTTTCGTAAATCTTTTTTACATTTTTTGAAAAATATGGATTATTGAAATAATTCCTTTGGTTTTTTTTTGGATAAGTTTCTTTTTTTACAGCGTTTTTTTTTTTTAAGGAACACATTTGTAAGATTTCCATTTCCACTTTTATGATTTAAGAATCGGTTGACAATTAATTATGTACGATTATTGAATTGTAAACAATTATTTTCAAATAAAATATTTTTTTATAAAACTTTTGTAAAAAGAAATTTGTTATATTTGTATATTAAAAGGTTTTTAAATAAGATGCCAGTTTTTAATTTTTTTAATATGTCTTTTCATGATGAATTATTTGGAAGGAGCTTTTTAGTTTCTAAAACTAGATTAATTTCATTTGAAACGTTAGTTTTTCTTATTAAAAGGTTGCAATATAATAAAATTTATTATAAATTCTTACGAAATTTACGTGTAATTCATTGGAATAAACGTTTAGTTGCTGAACGTATTAATCGTATTTTTTTTTTCTATATTAAGTTACGTAATTTTCTTGTGTTTTATTGGCGATTAAAGTTCAATTTTTATTTGGTTAATTTTGTTTGAAAAACTAATATAAAAATTTTTAAAATTGTTTTTTTGTATAATACAGCTTTAGCAAAAGTTGTAATTCGTAAAAGTGCTACCAATTTTATTGTTACTGTTACGGATCTTTTTGGTAAAGTATTATATGGTTGTACATCTTTTTCATCACTTTATGAAAATGCGCATGATAAAAGACGACGTTTATCTATTTTTGCAATACAAGATATTACAGTAAAGTTTATGCCGGTGCTTTTAACTTATGATATATATCATTTAATTTTAATTTGTCGTATAAAGTCATCGTTTGCTCTATATGCGTTACATAAACATTTGGTGGCGCATACTTTTAAAGTTTATGGCAGTATAAGAGAATTTATAAATCCACATAACGGTGTTAAAGGCAGGAAGCGTAAAAGGCGTTAGTTTAATTAGATTTTATTATGTTAAAAGTTAATAATATTCGTTTGAAAAATTATGATAATGTTAAATCACTTTTAGATAAGGATATTTTTAATAATAATTTTATAATTGATTATCCTTTTAAGTTTAATATGCATATGTGTAGTAAACAACCTTATCAAATTTTTTTACGATTAAATTATGCTTATGATGCTTTTTTAATATCTATGCATTATATTTTATTTTTATCTTCTTTTTTTCTTTCTTTCACATATGGGTCGCGTATTAAATCTAGGTTACAGTTGTCTTTTGCTCGATTTACACAGTTTTATCCGTTAAGGTTGAAAACGATTTGATTATGATTTTGATTGGATTTAAAATTTTTATTGTTTAATAGTTATATTGATTCTTCGATATTCGGGCTTTCTAATTTATTTTATATTGGATATGTGCCGCTTAGTTTTTTTAATTTTTCGTTTACTTTAAGTGTAGGTTTTGGTTTAAAACTTTCGCCAATAGCTTATATAGTTAATAAGCATAGATTTAAATTTTTTCGTAGGTTTTTTGAAACAACTTTTGATATTGATTTTCATATTAGTTTATTTTTGAGTAAAGGTATGAAAAGTTTTAAAGCGCCAGGTTTGATAAGTTTTTATAGATTTTTAGTTCAGGAATATTTTTTTATACAAGGTATGGATTTTAGTTATGGGTCTTTTATTAAAACTACGCATGATCTGAATCAGAAAGTATCGACTATTTCGTTTTTTAAGAAACGATATGTTTTTAAAGTTTTTAAAAACTTTAAAAACGCTTTAGTTTTAAATTTGTTTGCTAAAGTTTTTTTTAAAAGCCGAATGTTTAAAAAGTTTGTTCAATTTTATTTTGTTTATTTTTTTAAAAAATTTTATTTCTATTTAAATTATTTTTTTTTTTTTAGAATGGTTTTTTTATATAATTATTTTTTTTTTTTTAAATTTTTTTCTATTTTTTTTTTTAAGTTATTTTTTTTTTTTGGGAAATTTTTTTTGGATTTTGTAGTAGTTTTGAATATGCCAGTTTTTAATTTTTTTATTTTTTTTTTTAAAAAAAAATTTGGTTTATTTTTTATAAAATTTGTTTATTTTTTTAATTTTTTTTTTAATTTGAGATTTAATTTTTATTTTGATTCTTTTGTAAAAAGGCCTGTTGATTTTGTGTTTGTACCTAATACGTTTTCGCTTAAATTTCAACATTTAAAATTTATGGATAAAATTAATCCTTTTGTTTCTTTGAAAAAAGGGCGTTTAAATAGAGCTAATGGCTTTTATTTTTTATTTTTTAAGGATCTTTATTCTTTGTATAGTGGTTTGAGTAGTTCGACTTTTATTTTTTTTAATCATATGTTATTTATTAAATTTTTTTATCTTTTATTTTTTTATATTTATAAATTAAATTTTTTATCTTCTTTTATTTCTTTCGATTTTTATTATGGGCGATTGTTTTTTTTTCGGATTTTGTTTTTCATGTTTTATTGTTTAAAAAAGGGAAAAAGCTTGTTTAATTTAATTTAAAATTTTTTAGTTTTTGGGATTTTTACATATATTTAAATTATATTTAATTTTTTGAACGGAACTTTATTTTTTACAAATTATTTTTTTTTCCATTTTTTCCTTATTAGGAAATTTTTTTATTTTTTATCTTTTTTTTCCATTGAATTATTTAAATATGGTTTGTCAAAAAAATTGTTATTTGAATTTTTTTTGCCTAACTCATTTTTTGTGTTGAAATTTAATTTTAATTTTTCGTTCGTCTTTGTGGGAAATGTATTTCCTTTTTTTATTTTTATTATTAAAGAATTGCTTTTTTTGGATATTTTTACTGTTTATTTTTCCATTAATTTTTTTTCTTATTTTTTTAATAAGAAAAGTTTTGAAAATAAAGTTTTTCCATTTTTTTCTAAGCTTTTTTATTTTATAGATTTTTTCAGTTTTTTTTTTTTTAATTTATTTTTACATCATGTTTTTGCAATTATTTTTAATTATTTTCTGTCTGTTAATTTAGATTTATTGTTTGATATTAAGTTTTTTTTAACTATACCTTTAAATTTTAAAAGGTATCTTTATATTTATAGTAGACGCCCTTTTATGGAGAAAAGTTTAAATTCTATTATAATGTGTTTTTTATTGGATTTGTTAAGTAATAAATTTATTTTTCTGGATGATTTTTACCCTAAGTTTTTATCTGTAGATTATTTTAATTTTAAAGTTGATTCTCTTTATCCTTTTTTTAATAGATCTAGTTTATTTTTTTGTAATGTGTTTTTTCCAGATGATTTTTTAATTACTTGGAGTTTTATGATTTTAACTTTTTATTTTAAAAATCCAAAGCTTTTTGTTTTTAAGCGCATTTGTTTTTTGACTGTTTTTGAATTTTTTTTTAAATGAACTTTCCCTTTAGTTAAGCAATTTTCACTTTTTGTTTTTTCTTATTTTTTTAGGAAATTTGTTTCATTTTCTTTTTTAGGTGTGTCTTTTAAAGATTTTTATTTTCATTTTTTTTATATGTTCAGATTTAAATATTTTGATTTCCTTTTATATTTATCAAAAGAATTCTTTTTTTTTTTTACAAAAGATTTTAATAAGTTTATATTAGCTAAATTCTTTGTTAATTTTTTTTTGTTTTTGCATTTAAGTGGAAATGAAGCTGTATGTTTTACTTTTTTTTATGTTCAATATTTTGTGGAAAAATATTTTAAAAAATTTTTCCTTTTTTTTCCAATAACTATTTTGTTTAATTTTCATTTTTATATTTTTTGAAAAGTTTTATCAGTAGATATGTTTAAGGATTTTTTTTTACTTTCTTTTTTGTTGTCAAATATGCGTAAATTACTTTTTTTATATAATAATTTGATAACATTTCCTGTTTCTTTGTTTTTCAGGGTTTTTCCTTGGATTCATCTTTATTTTTTGGAAAACAAGAAATTGTTTTATCTTTATTTTTTTGAAAAAGATAAACTTTTTAATTATTTAAGTAATGATTGTTTTTTTTTATTATATTTGTTTATTTTTTTAAAAAAAAATAGGAATAATTATATTTTTTTTTTATTTAAGTTGAAATTTAATGAGATGTTTTTAATTTTTCGACGTAATTCTGTTATGGATATGTATGAAAATAAATTTCATATTTTAAAATAAAAGCAATTAATATTTGTTAAGGTGATAAAAAACTTTGCAATTTCCTTATAAAATTATTAGTTATTTTATAAATTAATTTTTAATTATGTTGCGATGGTTATTTTCAACAAATCATAAAGATATAGGAACGTTATATTTAATTTTTGGTTTTATTTCTGGGTTATTAGGGACTTTTTTTTCAATTTTAATAAGATTAGAATTAGCTTTTCCAGGAGCACAAATATTATCAGGTAATAATCAATATTATAATGTTGTTATAACAGCTCATGCTTTCCTAATGATTTTTTTTATGGTAATGCCAGCTATGATTGGTGGTTTTGGTAATTGGTTAGTGCCTTTACTTATAGGTGCTCCAGATATGGCTTTCCCACGCCTTAATAATTTGAGTTTTTGGTTGTTGCCTCCATCTTTATTTTTATTATTATTTTCAAGTGTTATTGAAGTAGGGGCAGGTACTGGTTGAACTGTTTATCCTCCTTTAGCTGGTATTTTAACTCATTCAGGTGGGGCTGTCGATTTTGCTATTTTTAGTTTACATTTAGCTGGATTATCATCAATTTTGGGTGCGATAAATTTTATTGTTACTATTTTAAATATGCGTGTCCCTGGTCTAAGAATGCGCAGGGTCCCTTTATTTGTTTGATCGGTTTTTGTCACGGCTTTTTTATTATTGTTATCTTTGCCAGTCTTAGCTGCAGCAATAACTATGCTATTGACTGATAGGAATTTTAATACATCTTTTTTTGACCCAACTGGTGGTGGTGATGCTATTTTATATCAACATTTATTTTGGTTTTTTGGGCATCCTGAAGTCTATATCCTTATTTTACCTGCTTTTGGAGTAATTAGTCATGTTATTTCTAAATTTTCTAATCGTCCTATATTCGGTAGATTAGGTATGATTTATGCTATGTTAGCTATAGGCTTTCTTGGGTTTATAGTATGAGCACATCATATGTATACAGTTGGTTTGGATTTAGATACGCGTGCTTATTTTACATCTGCTACTTTAATTATAGCTGTACCTACAGGTGTTAAAGTTTTTTCATGATTAGCTACAATGGCAGGTGCTTTTATTGAATTATCTGTACCGATGTTGTTTGCAGTTGGTTTTATTTTTCTATTTACGATAGGTGGTATTACAGGCGTAGTTTTAGCTAATGCTGGTATTGACTTAGCTTTACATGATACTTATTATGTTGTAGCACATTTTCATTATGTTTTAAGTATGGGGGTTGTTTTTGGATTATTTTCAGCATTTTATTTTTGGACTGATGTTATTTTGGGTGCAAAATATTCTGAAACTTTAGGGCGTTATCATTTTTGGTTAACGTTTTATGGTGTTAATTTAACTTTTTTTCCTATGCATTTTTTAGGGATATCTGGTATGCCACGACGTATACCTGATTATCCTGATGCATTTTGAGGTTGGAATTTTATAAGTTCTGTAGGATCTTTAGTTACTGTTATAGGTATTTTTTTTTTTTTTATTGTAATTTATGATTTGTTTTTTCCAATGGGTGTTATTATTAATAATCATAATAGTTATGTTATTTCTTTATATTATAATTTTTATAAGGATTGCAACACTTTTAAAAAAAGTGAGGCTTTAAGGGAATTCTTTTTTGAGAATGTTGTACTTAAAACAACTTATATTATACCTAGATATAATTTCCGTTTTAGTATAAATAATCAAGGATTAGTTAATACTTTTTTTATTTATTATTTCAAATTTATTTATTTTATAAAATTTGATTGTATTTTTAAGTGATTTAATTTTGACCGGTTTATTTTTTTTTATGAAATTTTTAATCTTAGTGATAAAAAAGGGCGTAATTTTGATTTTTTATTAACACTTTGTTTTTCTTATATTCTTTTTTATAAGTTATTTTATAAAAAAAGTAGTAAGTTATTTTTTTATTTTTTTTTTAAAACTTTTATGAATATCTTTACAGATTTTTTCATGAAGCGTTATGAGAATTGAAAAAATACGTTTTTTTTAATTTATAAAGCTTTAAGGCCGCGTGATTTTTGATCTACAGATTTTAATTATTATATTGAAACAATAATTAGACGTGGGAATTGTAGATTTAATAAAAATAGTTTGTCAGATTTGTTATGTATTTGGGGGAGATTAAAACAGAAATTGTTAGAAAAAAAGAATAAAAAAAATAAATAAGATATATTTTTATGTATTTTTTTCTTTTATTTATTTATTTATCTTGTTTGGGCTTTTTAATTTTCTTTTTTAATGAAGAATTTTTATTATCGTTGGGTTTGTTTATTTTTTATTATTTTTTTTTGGTTTTAAGCTCATTTGTTTTGTCCTTGGTTTTTTTTTTTAAAGAATTTTCTATTTTTTTTTTTTTTTTTTCGATAATCGAATTTATTTTGTCTTTAATTACTTTTTATTTTGTTTTAATTTATTTTATATTTTTTTTTAAACAGATTTTTTTTGAATTGCCATTACTTTCGATAAGGTTTTTTTTGAGAAAGTGGCCTATATTATTGTATAAATTTTATTTTAGTTTTTATATTTTCCTTTATGCTTTTCTTTTCAAATTCGACACTTATTAATAGGGATGGCTCGTTACGCCTTGGGACAACATATAATGTTTTTTGGTATAGGTATTTATATATTTCCCTTTTTAGTAGTACTGGTTGTCATGTAGGACATTCTATATGAAATACTTTAAGGCAATCTAGTTGAATGATATATGGTTATAAATGGGATCTTGTTATAATTAATTTGGTTTTGACTATGAATTCTGTTAAAGCTTTATTTACTGCTGTTGGTCTTTGTGTTAGAAGAAATAGGCCATTTTGGTTTGTTACACAAGATAAATCTTTTTACAGGTATTCTCGGTATGCGGCATTAAAATGTGGAGAATTTTCAAGTACTTTATATTGAATTCGTGGAATGGCTTCTAATTTTGGTGAAGTGTGTACTAATTTTTTTTTACGTAAACCAAAATTTGTTTTTATGCGTAAAGATCATTTATATGATTTAAATTATGCAAATTGATTTTTAACTAGATTATGTACGCCAGGAGGCATGTTGTTATCTAGTGTATTTTATAGTAGTTTTGTTGTTAAAGATGCATTTAGTGGTTTTGTTGGATGTTTTGGATTGTTAGATTCAAATGCTAGTTCGCGTTATTGTTCTTATGTTATTCCATCTAATGATGATTCTATTGATTGAATAGTTTTTATTAATGATATTGTTTCGGAATTTATTTTGTATAAAAAATTGTGGAGCGTTTTAAAATGGTATTATTTTATTTTAAAAAGGCCTTTGAAATATGCTTTTTTTGATAAATGAATGAGTTTATCTTTGAAAAAAAATTTGGTTTTTGATAAAAAATTGTTTTCAAAAAAATTTGGCAAGTATTCACTTTTTTTTTTTCCGTTATGGTTTATTAGTTCATTGAATAATAAGTTTTCGCCTATTATAAGTAAGCTTGTCTTAAGGTTGTCTAATTTTAGTGTAAAAATTTCAAAAAATATTTTGAGACATATTTTTTCCGATGTTGTTATAAAAAAAAAATTGCTTTTGCTTTCTGAAACTGTTGCTTTTTATGGAAAGCCTTTATTTTTTATGCAAGATAGTTATACTAAATTTTTAGGGGAGTTAAATTGACAGATGCGTACGCCACATTTTTTTAGATTGGTTTTATATAATCGTGTTATTACACGTAAACGTTTTACATCGTTTGTTAGAAAATTTCAAAGGAATTTAAATTTGGCACATTATATAGGTTATATTAATAAGATATCTGCACTTATGGGTTTTAGGTTACGTTTTATTTATCAAAGGTTTGCTTTGATTTTTCGAAATAGTTTTTATTCGAAAAACAATTGTTGAGAAAATTGTTTTATTTATAGGCGATGAAACGTATCAATCATGGGTTGATTTTTACGTTTAGGATTTAGGAAGCGGCTTAAGAAAAGTGTTAAACCGTTTAAATTTTTTCCATCAGAGCTAAGTTTTAGGACATTTTTTTTTTTTGATCCTTTAAAATATGAATTTACAAATAAACATTTATATTTGTATAGTCATTTTAGTTTTTCAAAATATTTCATAAAAACAGCTTTAGCGAAGAATAATCGTATTTGAGGAATGTCAGGCACATGATTTTTTGCTTTTAAAGAAACACAATTTTTTGTTTAGATGAAAGAATTTTTTTATATTATTTTATATTCTTTATTTGAGAGGTTTATATTTTTTATAAAGAAATTTATAAATTTAGTTTATAAAAGTTTAAGTGAGTATTTTTATAAACTAGCAGTGGATTATAGGTTTTTTTTGTTATTGCTTATTTTTTTTAAAAAGCTTTTATTTTTTTTTAAAATTTTTATGTTGCATGTTATGTATTTTGTTAAGGAAAGTGTTTGTGTAATTTTAGTTTTTATTATTAATTTTTTTTATACTATTTATAATGCTATTATTTTTTTTTTTACGTATATATGTGAATGTTTTTTAAATTTTATTTTAATTTGTCATTATTGATTTTATAAGTATTTATGGGTACCGTTTATGGTTGAAACAACAATAATGTTTTGAAAAGTTATGCTTTTTTTATATCGAATTTTTGTATATGAGTTCAATCTTTTTTGTGAATTTCTTTATAAATCACTTGATGAAAAAGATGCTGCTAAAAGAGCATACGATGCTAAGAGGGCTGAATATGTACTTTGGGTTAAAGTTAAACGTAAAAAACGGCCTGAATATAAAAAAGGTGATTATAAATTGTTTCGTAGTTTTAAATTATTTTTTTTTTATTTGTATTTTGATTTTGTTTCGCCATTTTTTAATAAATTTTTTAGATTTTTTTTTAGAATTGTAATGTTTATATATAAACATTCAATTGTTTTAAGGGTGTTGTTTTGACCTATAAAATTTACTTTTAAATTATTATTTTTTTTTCAGTATAGTAGAAGGTTTTTGAAATTAATTTATTTTTCTATACGTATTATTTTAAAAATCATTGTTTATATTTTTTTTGGTATTATAGTTAGCGTTATTTTATTTTGTTATATTTTTTTTTTTATTTTTTTTTTTTTTTTTAATTTTAATTTTGTTCATTTTATTATGTATCTTAATACCGTTTATTCACGTTATTATTATATTTTTTGTGATGATTTTCGTACTTGTTTTAATGCGCTTTTTATTTATTATGAGTGATTTTTTAAATGCTTTTTTTATCGAATTTTTAAAGTGCCTATATTTGAGTTGAATGTTCATAAATATTATGTTTGTGGATGTTTTTTAATTTATTGGTTCAATTTATTTGGAATTTATACTATAACTATAATTTTTTATTCTTTTTTGTTTTTTCCGTCCATGTATACAATTTTAAGGGTATTTTTTTTTACAGGGCATTATTTTGATAATTTTTTATGGAATTATGTTTTAAGTGAAAAAAAATGTTTTCCTGAGCATAATATTTATTATACTGATTTTCAAAAACCGTTAACTGCATTTGATATATTTTTGAAAAATTATTTTATTGGTGATGATTTTCGTAGTTTTTTAGATTTTGTTCAAAGCATTGACTTTTTGTTATATATTTATGATAACTTTAATATGAAGTTTTGACAAAGTTTAGAATCTTTTAATGAGTGTGTACTTTGTTTTAATCCTTTGTTGGATCCTTTTGAACGTGATTTTTATCATTTTAATATTTATCTTTATTTTAAGTCATTTTTTGAACCTAATTATGAGAGGATTACGAAACCTTTTTTTGATGAGAAAGGTGAGGATGATGAAGACATATGGAAGGCTTATAAGTGAGAATATATTTTTAAATATAGATTATTTTTTATGTTAAAATATTTTTTTATAGAGGTTATTCCTTATTTTGCTTATGTTTTTGTGCTTTTTATAAGGGTTCATTTTAAGCATTTTAGATTGAATCTAAGAATTAAATGATATGAGACGATAATTTATATTTCTGAGCATAAAATTTGGTGAGTTCGTTATTTTTTAATTGCTTTTTATAGAGAAAAACGTATACGAGAATGTACTAAAGAATATATTTATAATACTTTTATGTATTATAGGTCAAGGATTATTTTATTAAGGTTTTATAATTATTTTACGTATAGGACTGTAACTATAATAATTAAAATTATTCAATCGATTGTAATTTTTTTAAATTCTCCGTCTTTTTTAAAAGTAATTCAAATGTTTTTTGTTGCATTTTGTTTAGTTAGTATTTTTTTAATATTATTATTTACTTTTTTTCTTTTTATATTTTTTATTTTATTTTTTTATTATTTGATTGGTTTTTATATTTTTCCTGATTTAATTGTTTATTTTCCATATATGGGTGACTTTTGTTATACTTTTGTGATGGGTGAACCTTTTGATTATAATTTATTGATAGATGGTTATATTGATAGTTTTACTTTGTTTGGATTAGGTTTTTATTTTAGTCCATTTTTGTTATTGAAGTGGTTTTATTTGTCGAAGTTTTTTATCTTTTTTTTTTTTGCATTTGTTATAAATGTGTTTTTTAATTTTTGTTATGGTTCATTTTTTGTTATTTGTTTTTCTTTTTTATTTCTATATTTTTTTTTTTGATTATGATGTAAATTTATTTGTTATTTTATATTAAATAATCTTCTGGTTGTTTTTTTAGCTGTATATCTTTTTTTTTTTTGAGTTATTTATATGCAGTATTTAGTTTCTATAATTGATTATATACTTCGATTAAAATAATTATTTTTTATAGCTAGTTAGTTTTTGGAATAATTTTGGGAATTGGTTTTAAAAAATATATTTAAGTATTTTTTTATATTATTTATATTATTGTTGTTAAGTTTATGTATTTACTTGTTTTAGCTTGTCCTTTTTTCAGCTTTTTTTTTCTTAGCTTTTTTGGTTTTTTTTTTGGGAGGTCAGGGTCTTTGTATATATCCTTATCTTTTCATTTTCTTACTTTTTTTATTATTTTATTTATGTTTTATGAAATTGTTTTTTGTTATAGTCCGGTTTATATTTTTTTGTGGGATTGATTTTTTATAGATGTTTTTTCAATCTCATTTGGGCTTTATTTTGATTCATTGACTTGTTTTATGCTGTTTATTATTATTTTTATTTCTCTAGTTGTTCAATTTTATTCATTAGGTTATATGATGCACGATCCACATATTATAAGGTTTTTTAGTTTTCTATCATTATTTAGTTTTTTTATGATAGTTTTAGTTACAGCTGATAATTTTTTGCAATTATTTTTCGGATGAGAAGGTGTGGGTTTATGTTCTTTTCTTTTAATTAGTTTTTGATATACACGCTTTTTGGCTGTTAAAGCAGCTGTTAAAGCTATGATAGTAAATCGTATTGCTGATGTTTTTTTTTTATTCGCTATTGTTTTTATTTTTTTGATTTTTAAAACGTTAAATTTTAATTTAATTTTTAATTTATTTTTTTTTTTGATAGATGATTATTTTTTTTTTTTATTTATTTATGTTAAGAAAGTTGATTTTATTTGTTTTTTATTATTCGTTGCAGCTATAGGAAAATCGGCACAAATAGGGTTCCATACATGATTGCCAGATGCTATGGAAGGTCCTACACCAGTTAGTGCGTTGTTACATGCAGCTACTATGGTTACGGCTGGTGTTTTTTTAATTTTGAGGTGTTCTTTTTTGTTTGAATTTTCAGATAATGTTTTATTGCTTATTTATTTATTTGGAGGGGTTACATGTTTTTTTTCTGGGATCATAGGTGCTTTTGTTTTTGATGTGAAAAAAATTATAGCTTATTCGACATGTAGTCAATTGGGTTATATGTTTTTTTCAGCTGGGGTATCAAAATATGAAATATGTTTTTTTCATTTGTTTAATCATGCTTTTTTTAAAGCTTTATTATTTTTGAGTGCTGGAGCTTTAATTCATTCTTTGAAGGATGAGCAAGATATACGTAAAATGGGAAATCTGGTTAATTTTTTGCCTTTTACATATATATGTTTTTTTTTGGGATCTTTAGCTATAATGGGTTTTCCTTTTTTAACAGGGTTTTATTCTAAAGATATTATTTTGGAGTCGGCATATAGTCGTTTTATAGTTGATGGATTTTTTATTTATTGTTTAATGGTTTTTTCGTCTTTTTTTACATGTGTTTATTCGATACGTCTTTTGTTGTTTGTGTTTTTTAATTTTTATAATGGTTTTTCATTTGAAATTTCTGAAAGTAATTTTTTTATTTTGTGGTCAATGTTTTTGTTATGTTTTTGTTCTATTTTTGTCGGTTTTTTGTTTTCTGATTTGTTTTTAGGTTTAGGTAATTTTTTTTTTAATGATTCGTTTTTTGTTTTAGTTTCACATTCTTTTTTTTTAGACATTGATGTTATGCCTGTTTTTTTTAAAGATCTTCCTATTTTTTTTTCTATATTTGGTTTTTTTTGAGGATGGTTTTTTTATGAGTTTTTAGTAAAATTATTTAGTGATAAAGATTTAGATAAAGATCTTTTTTGGGTACGGAAGTTTTTTTTTCCTTTTTTTAAAAAATTATCAATTTTTTTTATTAGTGCATTTTTTTTTAATTTTTTTTTTAATTTTTTTTTTAGATTTTTTTATTTTTATTCTTATGAAATTTTTGTAAAAACTTTTGAAAAAGGTGTTTTAGATTTTTTTAGTTTTTATGGTTTTTATAAATGTTTTGTTTATTTTTATAAGAATTTTTTTTCTTTTTATGTTTCGTTGATTCCTTTATATTTTTTTATATTTTATATTTTTTTATATTTTTTTTTTACTTTAATTTGTTTTTTTTATAACTTTGTTATAGTTTTTTTCTTTTTATTTATTTTTATTTTTTTGAATTAGGTTATTTTGGAGGGAAGTGTAGCTTTCTTCTTTTGTAGGTGTCAATAGTTTAATTTTTAGTTTTTTTTTTTCGGTGGTTTTTATTTAATTTTTAATATTGCTCTATTTTAAAGTATTTCAAACAGATTATTAAAATTTTTGTTAAAGCGATTTTTATTTTTTTTTATACAATCTAATATAACATATTTTATTATATTTATATATTTATTTTATTTTTTAAAGAATAGATATGTTGATATATTAATTTATTTATTTTTTAAAAATTTATATTTTTTGAAAACAAATAAATTATTTGTGATGTTGGATATGATTTATTTGTTTTTATTGAAATTTGATTATAAAGGTTCTTTTAAGGCGTTAAAAATTTATATTTTAGACAAATTTAAAAAATTAAATTTTTGTCTAAAATATAAATTTTTATTGAAATTTTTTTTGAAACATAGTTTTAATATTTTGGAAGGGAGTTTGTACAGATTTTCTTTAATTTTTTTTTTTTTCTTGAGAAAATTACGATTTAATTTTTTTGTTATTTTAAATAGAAATATTTTTGATAAGAAGATTTTTAGATCATTTTTGTTATTGAATTATAAATTTAAATACAATAATAAAAAGTTTATTAATCGTTATTTTTATTCGTCTAAATTTAAATATTTTTATTATTATTATTTTTTTTTTTGAAATTTTTATTTGTTGGATAAAGTTTCTTTTGTATATTGGGTTAATTTTTTTTTTTTTTGATTAAGAACTTTTTATTTTTTTTCAGCTACATTTTTTGTATGATTTTTATTTTCTAAGTTAGAGCTTTTTATGAATCTTGAATATTGTAGAAATTTTTTTTTTAATTATTCTAATAATTTTATTCATAATAATAAGTTTTTTTGAAATATATATAATAAATTGGTTTTTTTTTTTTTATCAGTTAAAAATTTATCATTAAGTGGTTATTTTTCATTTTATGATAATTGTAAAATAGTTAAATATAATTATATTAATTTCTTTCAGGATTTTTTTTTTCAATGGCATTTGGGTTTTAATATGGTTTCTAGGTCTTTTAATATTGTTTTAGATAATTTTTATAAAAAAACTATTCATGAAAGTATGTTAGATTTTGTTCCTTTAAAAAGGCCTTTAATTAAGTTAAAAAAAAGGCGTATGGATTTTGAAAAAGTTGGGAATTATAGTTTGGATTATAAATATGAATTGAATTTTATGAATAATAAGGTTTTTTTAAAAAATGTTAAAAGTTTAGGATCGCAGTTTAATTTTTTATATTTAAAAAAAAGGTATGAAATCAAATATATGTTTAAATATAAAATAATTAATTTTTTTTATATCCTTAATGAAACGTTTAATTATGGTAAATATTTTATAGAGAATTTTTTAACTTTTTCTGATTTTAATAGGTATAATTTTTATTTATGACTTTTTATTAATAAGAAGTCATATTTGTCTTATTTTTTAAATAAATTTAAGTTTGATGAGTTAAAATTTTTTTTGAATGATCAAAATCTAACAATTTTTGATCAGTTATTTAAAGGTGAACGTAATAATTTATTTAGACGAAAGCTTTTTTATGTAAGAGATTTATGATTTTTTTGTGGTTTTTTAAATAATTTAAAAATTTCTGATAGATATAGATTTAGATATGATTATTTATTAAAATCTAAAGATTTTAATAAATTTGAAGCTTTTTTAAATTTACTTAAGGTTTTCAAGGTTGAAAACCCGTTTTCTGATATTAAAAAATTAATAACGAATTTTTTTTTTTTAGAAAATTTTTATTTGGTTTTTTTTAATGTTTTTAAATTTATTTATTTTGTATTAAATTTTTTAAATAAGCATTTTTATATATTTTTGTATAAAAGTATTTTAAATCGGTTTTTTACGTTGGTTTTTTTTTTTTCAAGGCTTTTATATAATAGATTATCGAGTAATTTTTGTAATAATCTGGGGTCTTTTTTGAATTATGAATTTTTGAAATTTATACGTTTTAAATCAGTTATTAAAAGTAAGTTTTTATCTATTTTTTGATTTTTTAAAAAATCAATATATTTACGAGTTAAAGAAAAAAATTTTAATTTTAAGGGGCTTTTTATGAAGTTTAATTCTAGTATATATAAGGTACTAAAATTAAATTCATTTTATTATCTTTTTTTTTATAAAGCTATAAATGTTAAATATTTAAAGAAGGTGAAATATTTATTGAAATATTTTAATAAACATATATGAACTTCTTTATGGAAAGAATGAAATGGTGCAGAAGATGCACGTTATAAAAGAGAAGTTGAAATGATGAAAGAACTTGAAGATTTAGATATAGATGCGTGGATAGATGAGTTTCGTTTAATAAAAGGAATGCCTTTAGAACGGGAAAAATTTAATCTTGTTTCGGAAGAAGATTTAAAGGTAAGGCCGAGGAGATTAATTAAAGTGGATAAGAAAGAATATAATTTTTTATCAATTATTGATAAAAAATCACAGGTTTTTTTTTTTCATCAAACAACTAAAAATTATTTACGTATTAAAAAATTTGCAAAAATTTGCAAATTTTTTAGTTCTGTAAATAAGGGTCCATTTTTTTATAAATTGGGGGATTTAAATAGAATTATTTTACCGGAGCCGGGTTTAAAACCTAATATGACAAATTGATCTAGTTTTTTTCATAAAAAGAAGCCGAAAAAATCAAAATTATCATTAAAGACAATATATAAAATTTTTGATCCGCGTTATAATAGAGTTAATAAGGATAATTATAGTACAAATCGTTTTAAAAATAGGTTTTTAAATTTTTTTGACGATGTTTCGCGAAATAGTTATAATTTTTTTAAATCTAATGTTTTTGATAAACAAGTGCCTTATAGACTTATGAAGTTGAATTTTTTTTTTTTTTTGAATTTGGGGCATAATTTTTTTGTAAATGATCAAAATATTAAATCATTTATAAAGAATAATAATAAATTGTTTTTTATAAATGATTTAATGTTCGGCAAATTTTGTAATATTCATTATAAAGTTAATTTCATGTGGCGTTATGGTATTCGTAAATTCCCTTCTTGATATGAGAATAGGCTATCGCGTGGTATTACTAGGATATCTTATAAGCTTAAAAAATATTTGAGAAATATTATTAATGTTTATAAAGCATCTTATCATATTTCAAATAAGATAAATCTTTTTAAAAACCTTTTGGATTTTAATTTTTTTAATAAGAAGTTGTTATTTAATAATTTTTATGTTCATTTTTTAGTTAAGCATAATTCTTTTTTTTTTAAATCTTTTTCTATTAAATATATGTGTCGTATTTTTTTTAAAAATAAAAATTTTTTTAATGTTTTTCTAATTATTGGTAATTCTTTGAAAATTTTTTATTTTAAAAAAAGGGAAGCTTATGGTTTCCTTTTTCAAAAATTTGTTAATAATTTTTTGAATTTTTATTTCCCTAATATTGATTCTTTTTTTTGGGAATTTTTTATAGATTTTAAATATTTTTATAAAACGAAATCTTTTTTTAAAGGTTTACCAGCATATGTGTTTTATTATTTTAAAGAAAATTTTTCTATTTATTTTCTGAATTTTTTTAAAAAGTTGTCGATTAATTTTATTAATTTTGTCAGTTTTTTTTCTTTATTAAAACATGTTTCTTTTGTAAGAGATGTTGATTTGAACAAATTTTTTTATAGATTACAATATTTGATTTTTAAGTTGAAATTTGGGGTATATTTTTTTAATTTTAATACATTTTTTTTTGAGTCTAAAATAAAATTTAGTTTTAAAAAAAAATTTTATTTAAATTCTAAGAAAGTCGGGTTGAAGGTGTTAAAGTCAGCTAAGTCTTTTTTAGTAATGGGTAAAGAAAGAAAATTTAAATTTAATAAGTTTTATGTTTATTCTGGGCTATTTTTTTTTTTGAAATCTTTTGAGGAATGTGTTAATATTGATAGGTTTAGCATTTTTATTAAAAATTTAAAATCGAATAAATTGTTTAGTAAATCTTTATTAAAATGAAAACGAGTTTTTTTATTATATAATAAAAAAACTCGTTTTGAGGGAAGTGTTTTAAAATTAAAATTAAAATTAAATTTGATTTTAAAAAGGCAAAATAAAGATTGTAGTAAGAAAATTTTGGGACGCTTTTTTATTACAAAATCAAATCTTTTAGCTTTAGTTTGTAACAAAAATATATATAGTTTAATTCCTTTTAGTTTTAGCAGGCATAATAAGTTGAATTTATTGTTTAAGTTTTTAAAAAAACGAGAAATAAGGCTGGATATTTTTAATGGTATTTTTAATGATTATAATGTATTAAAAAAGACATTTATTTTTTCAAATATTTGGAGGAATATTTCTGATTTTAAGTGTTACCATAAAATATTAATTAAAAATTTTAATATTTTTTTTAATAATTTTTTTTTGTTATTTTTCAAGTTTCGTGAGTTTTTTTATCAAAAACTTTTTATAAATGATTTTATAAAAATTAATAAGTTTTCTTATCTAGTTTTTAAAAGTTATCATAATCTTTTTTTTCATATGAAAGAAAGCGTTTTATTTTCAAAATTAAAGCCTTTTTTACGTATTTTAAAAAAAGATGGTTCATGTAAATGAATTTTACATATTAATAATAAGAAACAGTTTTTTTGAGATCCTGTGAAAAATATATGGGTATTTTTTAAGTCAAATGAGCTACAGTATTTTTTTTTTTTTCCAAAAAATTATTCAATGCCTTTGCGTTTAATATTTTCTGTTTTTAATAAACAGAAAATATTAAATTATAGGAACAATATGTTTATAAGTTATAATCCTTTTTGAAGCAGGAAAAATTTTGTTTTTAAAATTTTTTTATTTTTTAAAAAAATAAAATATTTTCGTAATATGTTGAACGGGTGGTTTTTTACAAAAAAACATCCACTTAATATAAATGTTCCGGCTTTAGTTTTTAAAAATTTAATGAATAGGGTTTCATTTGCTTCTATTTATAAAATTATTTTCAAATCATTTTTTTTTAATGTTAGACTTATTTTTAGTTTTAGGTTTAAAACATTGTTTGATTTTTCATTTATACGTGATATTTTATCTAAAAAGACTTTTATATCTACTTTTAATTTGTTACGTTTTGTTGATACGAAGGGTGATGTAGATTTTTCATATTTGAATGAACTTTTTCCTGAAAAAGTTCAATATGATTTGAATAATTTTCATGGGCAAATGTCTATGGAGAAAGGTTTTATAAATTTTTTTTGACGTTTTTTATCGTCTAAATATAAAATAAGAATTAAGAATTATAATTTTATAGCGTTGCGTCAGCATAAATTTTTGAGTGCTTTTCGTAATTGATCTTTTATGCTTTCTTTTTCTAATTGTTTTAATTTTAATTTAACTAAGTTAATTAATTTTCGTAAATCTATATTAGTTTTGTTTGCAAGGTCAGGTTTTGGGAGGCGTTTGTTTAAGGTTTTTGGTAATTATAAAACAAATCCGCGAAATTTTTTACAAAGTGTTATTTTTAAGAATAAGTATAATTCGCGATTTTTAAAATCTACTTTTTTCTTTTATAATTTTTTTTTATATAAAAAAAAATTATAGAGTTTATTATTATATTTTATGTTCTGTTTATTTTTGTTTGTCTCGTATGTCTATTGTATATAGATTTTTGTTTTATTTTTTTTTTTGGTAGTATATTTTTATAAGGGGGGCTTTTTTTTTTTTTTTTTTTTTTTTTTTTTTTTTTTTTTTTTTTTTTTGTGTATTTTTTTTTTAAGGGGGGGTTTTTTTTTTTTTTTTTTTTTTTTTTTTTTTTTTTTTTTTTTTTGAG
>ENA-UOUJ01000404-UOUJ01000404.1-activated-sludge-metagenome-genome-assembly--contig:-NODE-404-length-31295-cov-12.244334_pt1 | contig 31295 bp, 21 predicted proteins | sample MGYA00249839_ERZ747224 | MGnify/ENA primary metagenome ERZ747224 (study PRJEB28782, sample SAMN03220277) | activated sludge metagenome | biome: wastewater; feature: sewage sludge; material... | reverse complement strand
TAGTCGTTTCTTCCGGAACGCCGGGCGTGCGGGACGCGCGGATGGGATGCTCAGAGCGGCGGCAGCCGGTACGAGTCCGGCCGCGAGATCCCCGATCCCGTCCAGGTGCTGCTGAACATCGCCTTCGGTACCGACGCCAAGGCCGCGGCGATCTTCGACGAGCTGCGCACCTTCGGGAATCCGAAGAAGAAGGCCAAGGCCGCCCAAGGCGAGGCCAATTAGTGCCAGATGCCGCAGCACTCATTGTCGGCCTCGTGGTGGCGATCGCCGACGGCGACACGCTGACCGTGCTGAACGAGGACTTCCAGCAGGTCAAGATCCGGCTCGCGGAGATCGACGCCCCGGAGAAGCGCCAGGCCTTCGGCACCCGATCGCGGCAGTCGCTGGGTGAGCTCTGCCACGAGAAGCGCGCCGAGGTGCGGGTGACCGACGTCGATCGCTACAAGCGCATCGTGGGCCGCGTCTCCTGCGCCGGCGTGGATGCGAACGCCGCCCAGGTGCGCCGCGGCATGGCGTGGGTCTATGACCGCTACGCGAAGGACAAGACGCTATATCGCCTACAGGACGAGGCGCGCAGCGGCGGACGCGGGCTATGGGCTGACCGCCATCCTGTTGCCCCATGGGACTGGCGAAAGCGCTCCTGAACCCCTGCGGAACCCTGCAGGAACGGGAGTCCATGCGAGCCTGCTATGCTTACGCGCTGAAAACCTCCTCAGCGCCACGCCAGCCAGCAGCCCATGACCCCAGCCCAGTTCATCGCCAAGTGGAAGGACAACCCGCTCTCCGAGCGTGCCGGCTCGCAGCCTTTCTTCCTCGACCTTTGCACGCTGCTCGGCGTGGATCCGCCGAACGATCCGGACAGCTACTGCTTCGAGCGCGGCGCCACTCGCACCGGTGCCGGCCATGGCTGGGCCGACGTCTGGAAACGCAGCCACTTCGGCTGGGAGAACAAGGGCCCCGGCGGTGACCTGTCCGGCGCCCTGCGCCAGCTCATGACCTACGCGCTCGCGCTCGACAACCCGCCCCTGCTTGTCGTCAGCAATCGCGCGATCACCCAGATCCACACGCACTTCACCGGCACGCCGAGCGAGACCTACACGATCCGTCTGGAGGACATCGGCACACCGGAGAATCTGCAACGCCTGCGCTGGCTGTTCACCGACCCGGAGAAGTTCCGGCCCGGCCGCACGGTGCTCGACATCACCAAGGATGCCGCCGGCCGCTTCGCCGACATCGCGAAGTCCATGACCGAACGCGGCCACGACCCCGCGAAGATCGCGCACTTCCTCATCCAGTCCTTGTTCTGCATGTTCGCCGAGGACATCGGCCTGCTGCCGAAGAAGCTGTTCGAGCGCGTCATCGCCAAGCGCCAGGGCGACCCGGCCAAGCTCGCGACTTCGATGGCGGAGATGTTCCAGGCCATGCGCAGCGGCGGCGACTTCCTGCTGGAGGACATCGCCTACTTCAACGGCGGGCTGTTCGAGCACGTGGAAGTCCTCGAGCTGGTCCCCGGCGAGATCGACGCCCTGCTGGCGGCCAGCCGCATGGACTGGAGCGCGATCGAGCCGTCGATTCTCGGCACGCTGTTCGAGCGCGGCCTGGATCCGAAGATCCGCGCGCCCCTCGGTGCCAACTACACCGACCCCGGCACCATCATGAAGCTGGTCCGCCCCGTCGTCGTCGACCCGCTCGAGCGCGAATGGGAGGCGGCCAAGGCCAGGATCGCCCCGCTGGTCGAGAAGTACCACGCTGGCGGGAAAGGCTCGCAGAAGGCCGGCCAGGAGGCGCAGGCGCTGTTTCTGGGCTATCTCGAGCGCCTGAATGGGCAAGCAGCCATACGTGCCGGTCACCACCAGCGCATCTCGAACGGCCGTGGTGTATTTCTCGCGCTCAGGCAATACCGCACTGGCCGCACGTCACGTTGCCATGCGGTTCGATGCGCAACTATTTCCGCTGGAGGCACCGGCCTATCAGCTCGGACCGGGTGGCCTGACGAATGCGCTCAAGGATGCGAACGCGCTGAAGGAAAAGCCAGAGGCTCTGCCCGAGATCGTCCCGCGCACTATAGACCTGACGCCTTTTGACACTATCTGGCTGGGTTCGCCCGTGTGGCTATATAGCCCCGCGCCGCCAATCTGGGCTTTCGTCGAGAACAACCGCTTCGACGGCAAACACGTGGTGCTGTTCAATACTTTCAACAGCAATTTTGGCGATGACCACATCGCGAGGCTGAAGGCAAAAGTGATGGCGCGTGGCGCCAAGTCCTTTGAGCACCGCCATGTGCTGCGCGGACGTATGACGCAGCAACAGTCACCCGACGAGATGCTACAGGCGATTGATGACTTGTGGTTTGATGGCGGCCGTAACCACCGGGACATTCAACGCTGAAGCAAATGCGGTTGCCGATCGGGTCAGGCAAATCGGCGGCTATAAATAAGATTGCTACTCGAATCTGCTCGTACGCCAAGGTCAGCGCTGGCCGACGACATCCCAGTGAGTCATCGATGGGAATGACTGCAGCAATCAGATACCAGCCGTCGAGCCTTGAATCCTCGCAACGTCCGCAGAGGGTCGTGTCGAGACAGAGCCGCAGTCAGTTCGACGCGCTCCAGCACAGGTGCGGGGCCTGGAAGTCTCAGTCCGGCCACGACCTGCCGTTTAGCTCGCAGGCAGAGCGGCTGTTCGGGTGGCCGCTCTGCCCAGAAACCGGCCATCCGATCGACGCGATCAACTCAGAATCCACGCACGGAAGCACTTGGGTGAACCGTAGTCAAATCAGTACCTGATTAGCAATGATGCTCAGCCGCCCGAATCACCCGCTGAGGCTGCGGCACACAGGTGGCGGCAGCCACGAGCAGTCGCGTGTGAAGCGTGCGCAGATCGAATCGGCGGTTGAATCGATAGGTGAACGCGGCCAAGTATCGCGTAGCATATTTGCGGAAGTCGAACGCATGGTAACTGCCGCTCAAACTGGTCTTGAGGTTACCGAGTACGGTGTTGATCCACTGGAACTCGGGCAAGTCCTTCGGCTTGCGCTTGCCGACAACGGTCGGCTGATGCGCACAACCTGCACTGCTCACCGCGCCGAAACAGGCCAGTCCATCGGGGAACACAGTGCTGCCCGGGGCCAGATGTGTTTTGGCCCACTGGCCGATTGCGACCAGGTTGAAACCCGAGACAGGAGTGAGTTTGACGCGCAGGGGGTGGCCCTCGTCACTGAGGGAGGCGGCGGCGACGAACGGGACCTTGTTCTCCGAGCCCCGACCGACTTTGCCACCGGTGCGCTCGCCGCCCAAATAGGCATCATCGACCTGAACCTGGCCATCCAGAACGTAACGCGTCTTACGGTCGGCCATCGCCTGCATCAACTTGTGGTGGATGAGCCAAGCGGTCGGATAGCTCACCCCGAGGTGGCGCTTGAGTGCGAGCGCCGACAGTCCGGTCTTGGCCTGGCTGATCAGGTAGATCGCGAGGAACCAAGTCGTCAGTGGCAGTCTGGTGCCCTGCATCACGGTGCCGGCGATCAGCGACGTTTGATGTCGACACGCCTGGCACTCGAACAGCGCGTGGGTTCGCCCGCGTACCCGGCTGTAAGTAACGCCCCCACAGCGCGGACACCGAAACCCCGCCGGCCAGCGTGCCTGCTCCAAAGCCGCCTCGCAGGATGGCTCGGTTCCGTAGCGCTTGAGAAACTAGGGCATGGACAGTCCGGGTTGAAACTGGATTCGGTTCATCGGCATGGCACACCTCTCAGCGGAAAAGCTGTATCTTTGTACAGTATAGACCTGTTGGGGTGCCTGGCTGAACATCGTTGCTAATCAAGAATCCGTAAGGGTGGCGGCATCGAGTTCAGACCGCGCGCGGCCCGCGCAGTACGCACAGCGTCGGCGGGCCTCGAGGGTCGATGTCGGCACACAGGAGCGAGTCGTGCTGGTTCAGACCTTCTCCTTCACGCCCAGCCCGTAATGCGCGCCGCGCTCACGGGTCGTGCGCGCAATCACAATTGAGTGCAATGCCCCTCTCCCGATCCGCGCGAAAGCACCCGCAACGCTTCCATCGACGCCGTGCCCAGCGGGTGCTGCGGGCGAACGATAGCGCGCTCTAACGCGACCGGCCACCTGCAAGGCATGGGTCGGGCCCTCGGTGACCTACTGGTGAGCCTCACTTGGGGCGGTAGGCGCCCGGGGTGCTGCCGGTCCATTTCCGGAACGCGCGATGAAAGGCGTTGGGGTCCTCGAAGCCCATTTCCTGGCCAATGACGGCGATCGGGGTATTGGTCTTCGTCAGCAACTGAATCGTCGCGTCCCGGCGGAGTTCATCCTTGATCGCCTGGAAGGTGGTGCCCTCCGCGGCCAGCCGGCGGGTCAGCGTGCGCAGGGACAGGTGCAGCGCGCTGGCGGTCTGACCGGCGCTAATCGGGAGGCCGAGGCGTGGGCGCAAGTGCTCGCGGACCTTCTGCCGGGTCGGGTGCTGCTCGAAGGCGACGAACAGCCAGTCGCCGGGGGCCCGGGCCAGGAACCGGGCGAGCGAGCGCCGGTCCTGGCGGATCGGCGTGGCCAACTGGGCGGCCTCGAAGTAGAGGGCTGAAACCGCCTGCTCGAAAAACACCGGGCCGGGGTAGAGAAAACCGTATTCCGACGCGTGGCTCGGGCGCCGATAACTGCAATCGACACGCGCCAGGGTCATGCGGTGCCCGGTGAGCCAGGACGCCACGCCGTGGATCAGCTTGAGCAAGATCTCCTGTCCGAAGGTATTCGCCGCGGCCTGCGGCGTCCGCGGAATCAGGGCCATCCGGATGAGGCTGCCTTCGCGAGCAAGTTCGATGCGGAAGTCATCCAGCAGCAGGTGGAAGAAGCGGCTGAGTCGGAACAGGGCGGTCTGCAGCGTCGCCGAGTCGAGCAGGCTGAGGCAGAGAAACTTCAACGAGCCCGAGCGCACGGGCCGCGAAAACATCCCCGGCAGTTCGTCATCCAGTTGGCTGGCCAGTTGCCGGTAGAGGGTGGCGAACTGCTCGGTGGTCACCCTGGCCGTTTCCGCGCCAAGGAGGACCGGAGCGATACCCGCCCGCGCCAGCGCGTCCGCCTGCCCCGCCGGATCGAGCGGCGTGCCGTTCAACAGGTTCAGCACGAAGGACATCGGGATCGTGCCGGCAGTGATGTCGGTCGGGGCCATGGTGCGGTGCTTCGCATCGCGAGAATGGCCGATTATGCAAGTGTTTCGGCGCAAGTCGCAATCGGCATCGGATGCGCTCGTTCTTAGAATTGCTCCCGCAATCCGCGCATAAGTGGATTGGATTGCCAGATCGTCCGGCCGCGCCAGCAGTTCTCTGTCGATGCGGGAAACCGGACTCAGGCGCAGAGCGCATGGCGGAAGGTGTTGGTTGGCCCAAGCCGGCGCGCAAGAAAAGAGAAGACTTTCCGGAGACCTCGCTCATGCCCACCGAATCCATCCAAGCCGCAGCTTCGGCTTACGCCTACCCGCTGCTGATCAAGCAACTCCTGCATACACCGCTGGCGACTGCCGCCGATCAGGAGATCGTCTACCGCGACAGCCACCGCCAGACCTACCGCGACCTGGCCGCCCGGATCCGTCGCCTGGCCAATTCGCTGCGCGATGCCGGGGTCGGCCCGGGCGATACCGTCGCGGTGATGGACTGGGACAGCCACCGCTATCTCGAATGCTTCTTCGCCGTGCCGATGATGGGTGCGGTGCTGCAGACGGTGAATGTGCGCCTGTCGCCCGAGCAGATCCTGTACACGCTGAATCACGCCGGTGCCGACATCGTCCTGGTCAACGCCGATTTCATCCCGGTGCTGGCGGGCATCAAGGGCCAACTGGAGACGGTGAAGCGCTTCGTGCTGATCTCCGATACCGGCAGCGACATGGCGATGTGGCAGATTCCCTTTGTCGGCGAGTACGAGGCCTTGCTGGCGAAGGCGTCGAGCGAGTACGACTTCCCCGACTTCGACGAGAACACGCGGGCGACGACCTTCTACACGACCGGTACGACCGGGCTGCCGAAGGGCGTCTATTTCAGCCACCGCCAACTGGTGCTGCACACGCTGGCGGTCGCCACCCATCTGGGTACCGCAGAGGACCACGGCCGCCTGCACCGCGGCGACGTGTACATGCCGATCACCCCGATGTTCCACGTCCACGCGTGGGGCGTGCCCTACATCGCGACGCTGCTCGGCCTCAAGCAGGTCTATCCCGGCCGCTATGCGCCCGAGACCCTGGCCCGCTACATCCAGGACGAGAAGGTCACCTTCTCGCACTGCGTGCCGACCATCCTGCAGATGCTGCTGACCAACGCCGAGGCGAAGGCGGTCGATCTCAAGGGCTGGAAGGTCATCATCGGCGGTTCGGCGCTGCCCAAAGGGCTCGCCGCCGCGGCGCTGGAGCGCGGTATCGACGTCTTCGCCGGTTACGGCATGTCGGAAACCTGCCCGATCCTGACCATCGCCCGAGTGCCCGGCGACCTCCCGGCCGAGGATCTGGACGGCCAGGCCGACCAGCGCATCCGCACCGGCTATCCGGTGCCGCTGGTCGATCTCCACACCGTCGACGGCGACCTCCTCGACGCCCCCCGTGACGGCAAGAGCACCGGCGAGATCGTCGTCCGCGCGCCGTGGCTGACCATGGGCTACCTGCACAACCCGTCCGCATCGGACGAGCTGTGGGCCGGCGGCTACCTCCATACCGGCGACATCGGGACCATCGACCCGGCCGGCTGCCTGCAGGTGACCGACCGTCTGAAGGACGTGATCAAGACCGGCGGCGAGTGGGTGTCCTCGCTCGAGCTCGAAAACATCATCTCCCAGCACCCGGCGGTCAGCGAGGTCGCGGTCATCGGGGTGAAGGACGACAAGTGGGGCGAGCGTCCGCTGGCGATGGTCGTCCTCAAGCCGGGGCAGACGGCCACGGCCGACGAGATCAAGGCCACCGTCGCGAAATCGGCCGAGGCGGGCCACATCTCGCGCTACGCGGTGCCCGACGAGATCCGATTCGTCGAGGAGCTGGCGCGCACCAGCGTCGGCAAGATCAACAAGAAAGCCATTCGCGAACATCTGGCCTGACGGCCATCGCAAACCAGGAGTCAATCGCGTGAACAGACTGCATATCAAGAAAGCCGCCGTACTCGGCGCCGGGGTCATGGGTGCGCAGATCGCGGCGCATCTCGCCAATGCCGGCGTGCCGGTCGTCCTCTTCGACCTGCCCGCGAAGGAAGGCGACAAGAACGGCATCGTCAGGAAGGCCATCGACGGGCTGAAGAAGCTCGAACCGGCGCCGCTGGCGAACAAGGCGGCGCTGAAGCTGATCTCGGCCGCCAACTACGATGAGCATCTGGCCGAGTTGGCCGGCTGCGAGCTGATCATCGAGGCGATCGCCGAGCGCATGGACTGGAAGAACGACCTGTACGGCAAGATCGTGCCGCACATTTCGGCCAATGCCATCATCGCCTCCAACACCTCCGGACTGTCGATCGACGCGCTGTCGCAGGCGCTGCCGGCCGATGTTCGTCCGCGCTTCTGCGGCATCCACTTCTTCAACCCGCCGCGCTACATGCGCCTGGTCGAGATCATCGCCACCCGCACGACCGATGCGGGCACGCTCGATGCGCTCGAGACCTGGCTGACCTCGCGCCTCGGCAAGGGTGTGATCCGCGCCCTCGACACGCCCAACTTCGTCGCCAACCGTATCGGCGTGCTCTCGATCCTGGCGGTGATGCATCACACCCAGCGCTTCGAGCTTGGTTTCGATGTGGTCGACGCCCTGACCGGGCCGAAGATCGGCCGCCCGAAGAGCGCCACCTACCGCACCGCGGACGTCGTCGGCCTGGATACGCTGGCCCACGTCGTGCGCAACATGCACGGCACGCTGCCCGACGATCCATGGCATGCGCATTTCAAGGTGCCGGCCTGGCTGGAACAGCTTATCGCGCAGGGGGCTCTGGGTCAGAAGACCAAGGGCGGCATCTACCGCAAGGTCGGCAAGGAAGTCCACGTGCTGGACCTTGGCCTGCAGGATTTCCGCCCCTCGAGCGGCGAACTCAGCGCCGAGGTGGCGGGCATCCTCAAGGACAGGAACCCGGCCAGCCGCTTCGCCGCACTGCGTGCCTCGAAGGACCCGCAGGCGAAGTTCCTGTGGGCGATCTTCCGCGACGTTTTCCACTATGCCGCCGTGCAGCTCGAATCCATCGCCGACAATGCCCGCGATCTGGATCTCGCGATGCGCTGGGGTTTTGGTTGGACGCAGGGGCCGTTCGAGATCTGGCAATCCGCCGGCTGGGCGGACATCGCCCGGGCGATCGCCGCCGACATCGCCGCCGGCGAGACGATGAGCGATACGCCGCTGCCCGCCTGGGTGCTGGAAGATCGTGAGGGTGTGCACACGCCGCAGGGCTCGTGGTCGCCGCGCCGTAAGGCCTATGTGCCGCGTTCCGCGCTGCCGGTGTACCAGCGCCAGCTCTTCCAGGAAGCCGTCCTCGGCGACGGTTCGTTGGCGCCCGAGCAGTCCGGCGAGACCCTGTTCGAGAACGACGGTGTCCGTCTGTGGCGTTTGCCGGCGGTCGACGCCGGCATCGGCATCCTCTCCTTCAAGTCCAAGATGCACGCCATCGGCAGCGAAGTGGTCGATGGGGTGGTGGCAGCGGTGCGCCAGGCCGAGCAGAGCCTGTCCGGCCTGGTCATCTGGCACCAGCCGCCGTTCGCCGTCGGCGCCAACCTGGCCCAGGTGGCCGAGGGGTGCGCGGCCGGCGATTTTGCGCAGCTCGACCGCTATGTCGCCGCCTTCCAGCAGGCCGGTCAGGCGCTGAAGTATGCGGCGGTGCCGGTGGTGGCGGCGGTGCAGGGCATGGCGCTGGGCGGCGGCTGCGAGTTCGCCATGCAGGCAACGCGCCGCGTGGTGGCGCTGGAGAGCTACATGGGCCTGGTCGAAGCGGGCGTCGGCCTGATCCCGGCCGGCGGCGGCTGCAAGGAGTTCGCGCTGCAGGCGGCGGAATGGGCGGGGCGGACCGCGACCCCGGCCGAGCTGATGGCCTTCCTGCAACCGGTGTTCATGAACATCGCCACGGCCAAGGTCTCGAAGAGCGCCGCGGAGGCGGTGGGCTACGGCTTCGCCCGCGCGACCGATACCGTGCTGTTCCATCCCGACGAGCTGCTCTACGTGGCGATCCGCGAAGCCCGTGCGCTGGCCGAATCCGGCTATGCGCCCCCCGCCACGGCGCGTGCCGTGCCGGTGGCCGGGCGCGGCGGCATCGCGACCCTGGAGATGACGCTGGTCAACATGCGTGACGGCGGCATGATCTCCGCGTACGACTACCAGGTCGCCCGTGCCGCGGCGGTTGCGCTGTGCGGTGGTGAAGTCGATAGCGGCAGTCTGGTCGATGAGGCCTGGCTGCTCACGGTCGAGCGCCGCCTGTTCGTCGAGCTGCTGAAGAACCCCCAAACCCAGGCCCGGATCCAGCACATGCTCGAGACCGGCAAGCCGCTCCGCAACTGATCCGGCCCAGGAGAACACCATAATGAGCAAACAGATTCAGGAAGCCTACATCGTCGCCGCAACCCGCCTGCCGGTGGGCAAGCGCAACGGCATGTTCAGGAATGCGCGGCCGGACGACATGCTGGCCCACGCCATCCGCGCCGTGGTCGCGCAGGCGCCCGGCGTCGACCCGACCCGCATCGGCGACGTCATCGTCGGCTGCGCCATCCCCGAAGCCGAGCAGGGCATGAACGTGGCCCGCATCGGTGCGCTGCTCGCCGGTCTGCCGAATACCGTCCCGGGCATCACCATCAACCGCTTCTGCTCCTCCGGACTGCAGGCCGTCGCCGACGCCGCCAATCAGATCCGTCTCGGCCTGGCCGACGTGATGATCGCCGCCGGTACGGAGTCGATGACCGCGATGTCCAACATCATGGGCAACAAGGTGGCGGCCAACCCCGCCTGGTTCTCCGATGAAAACATCGGCATTGCCTACGGCATGGGCCTGACCGCCGAGAAGGTGGCGCAGCAGTGGGGCATCGGCCGCGAGGCGCAGGATGCCTTTGCCGAGGCGTCCCACCGCAAGGCCTGCGCCGCGATCGCTGCCGGGCATTTCAAGGCCGAGACCTCGCCCTTCACCGTGCGTGACTACAAGCCCGATCTGGCCAGCGGCGAAATCCGCCAGCGCGACCGCACGCCGACCGACGACGAGGGCGCACGCCCGGACATCTCCGTCGAGAAGCTCGCCAGGCTGCGCCCGGTCTTCCACGCCAGGGGCTCGGTCACCGCGGGCAACGCCTCGCAGATGTCCGATGGCGCCGGCGCCGTGATGCTGGTCTCGGAGAAGGTCCTGAAGGAACACAACCTGACCCCGCTCGCCCGCTTTGCCGGCTTTGCCGTCGGCGGGGTGGCGCCGGAGATTATGGGCGTCGGTCCGATCGTCGCGATCCCCAAGGTGCTGCAGCAAGCCGGCATCCGCAAGGAAGACCTGGACTGGATCGAGCTGAACGAAGCCTTTGCAGCGCAGGCGCTCGCCGTAGTCAAGGAGCTCGACCTCGACCCGTCGAAGATCAACCCGCTGGGCGGCGCGATCGCGCTCGGCCACCCGCTCGGTGCCACCGGCGCCATCCGCACGGCGACGCTGCTGCACGGCATGCGCCGTACCGGCGGCAAGTACGGGATGGTCAGCATGTGCATCGGCACGGGCATGGGTGCCGCCGGCATCTTCGAAAGCATCTGAACGAACAGATCGAAAGAGAGAACACCATGAGTGATTACATCGCCCCCGTGAAGGACATGCGCTTCGTGATGGACGAGATCGTCGGTCTCGACGCCATCGCCGCGCTTCCCGGCTACGAAGAAGCCACGCCCGACATGGCGGACGCCATCCTCGAGGAGGCGGCCAAGTTCGCCAGCGGCGTGCTGGCCCCGCTCAACTGGATCGGCGACACGCAGGGCTGCAAGCTCGGGCCTGACGGCGTCGTCACCGCCGACGGATGGAAGGAAGCCTACAAGGCCTTCTGCGACGCCGGCTGGAACGGCCTGGCCTCGCCGACGGCGTACGGCGGGCAGGGCCTGCCGGAAGCCATCGGCATCGCGGTCAAGGAGATGGCCTCGTCCGCCAACCTGTCCTTCTCGCTCGGTCCGCTGCTGACCGGTGGCGCCGTGGCTGCGCTGCTGACCTGCGCCAGCGACGAACTCAAGGCCATCTACCTGGAGAAGATGATCTCCGGAGAATGGACCGGCACGATGAACCTGACGGAGCCGAATGCGGGTTCCGATCTGGCCCTGATCCGCAGCCGCGCCGAGCCGCAGGCTGACGGCAGCTACCGCGTCTTCGGCCAGAAGATCTTCATCACCTATGGCGACCACGACATGACGGACAACATCGTCCATCTCGTTCTCGCCCGCCTGCCGGACGCCCCGGCGGGCGTGAAGGGCATCTCGCTCTTCCTGGTGCCGAAGTTCCTGGTCAATGCCGACGGTTCGCTCGGCGAGCGCAACGATGCCTACTGCGTGTCGATCGAGCACAAGCTCGGCATCCACGCCAGCCCGACCTGCGTCATGGCCTTCGGTGACAAGGGCGGCGCCGTCGGCTATCTGCTGGGCGAGGCGAACCGCGGCCTCGAGTACATGTTCATCATGATGAACGAAGCCCGCATGGGCGTCGGCCTGCAGGGGGTCGCCCTCGGCGAGCGCGCCTACCAGCAGGCGCTCGGCTACGCCCGTGAACGCAAGCAGGGGCGGGACGCCGTGACCGGCGAAGCGCTGGTCACGATCGACAAGCATCCGGACGTGCGCCGCATGCTGATGCTGATGAAGTCGCGCGTCGAAGCCTGCCGCGCCGTCACCTACTTCACCGCCGGGCTGCTCGACCGTGCGCACGCCGGCACCGACCCGGAGCAGAAGAAGCGCGACCTGTTCCTGGCCGAACTGCTGATTCCCGTGGTCAAGGGCGGTGGCACGGAGATGGCGGTCGAGGTCACTTCGCTCGGCATCCAGGTGCACGGCGGCATGGGCTTCATCGAGGAGACCGGCGCCGCGCAGCACTGGCGCGATTCGCGCATCACGACGATCTACGAAGGCACCACCGGCATCCAGGCCAACGACCTGATCTTCCGCAAGCTGATGCGCGACCAGGGCGCCACCGTCAAAGTCGTCTTCTCCGAGGTGCAGGGCACGGCCGACGCGCTGCTGGCCTCCGGCCGGCCCGAACTGCGTGCCATCGGCGCGCAACTGCTGGGCGCGAAGCAGGCCTGGTTCGACGCCACGGAGTGGGTACTGGGCAATGTCAGGTCGGACGTTTCGGCCGTGCTGACCGCGGCCCTTCCCTACCTCAACCTTGCCGTCCTCGTCTGCGGCGGCTGGATGATGGGCAAGGCGGCCTTGGCTGCGGCCAACCACCTGGACAGCGAAGCCGGCGACCAGCGGTTCTATCGCAGCAAGATCGCCACTGCCGGCTTCTACGCGGACCAACTGCTGGCGCAGGCCGGGGCCTGGAGCAAGGTGGCGATGGCGGGCGACGCAGCAATCCGCGGCTTTGGCGACGTGCTGTTCGAATGAGACAGAGCCCGCCCGCGAGGTAACGGGCCGGTTTCAACCAGCGGAGCTCCCTTTCTCCCTCTGTTGGCGATTTACCCATCCGGCGCGTGTGCCGGATGGGGTCTTTTTCTGCGCGGCGGATCCCGGAAACCCCAACCCTAACCCCCAACCCCATCCCCATCCCCATGCCCCTGAACGGGGGCGCGCGGGCTGTCGAATCGACGCTCGCAGTACAAGAAAACCGCAGAACAACACCGCCAATTCAGGCGATATCGACCAAAGGAGCAAGACGTGAAGGACACTTTCATCGACAAGGCCCCCGATCGAACCAGGTGCCATGCCTATCCCCCTGCTGATCGAGTCCCTGCTGCGCGAGCGACAAGTGCCGTTGCGCAAGGGGCGGCGCGGGCGAGCACGACGACCGCAAGCGGCGTTTGCGGCCAGTGGCGCGCATCGTCGATTCGCATCCTGGGGACGGCCGTGCTTGCACATACGTGCCTCATGGGTACGGTACAGGGGGCCGAGCTGACCGCCGGAGGGCCCGGCGTCGCGAAGCCGAAGGAATTCCAGTTCGGCGAGGTGACGGTACAAACCAAGGGGACGATGACCTACGGCACCATCCTCCGTGCGGATCACCGTGATCCCGAGCTGGTTCCGAACGGCAACGGCGTTGCAGTGGGCGTCAACGGGACGGCAAGGGGCGGCACCAACAATGACGACGGTCAAGTGAACTACGGGCGTGGCGACCAGACCTCGACCGTGCTCAAGGCCGTGCTCGATGCCGACCTGAAGTACAGGAACCTGGGGATATTCGTGCGCCTCAAGGCCTGGCACGACTTCGCCCTGGAAGATGACAGCGTCCCGCACGGCAATGTGGCCAACGGCTACGCGCCCGACAAACCCCTCAGCGACACGGGCTTCAGTCGTCTCGGACGATTCTCGGGGGCCGACTTGAGGGCCAACGTCTACGGCAGCTTCGACCTGGACGGCAAATCCCTGTTCACCCGGATCGGCTATCAGACCATCGACTGGGGCTCCCCGGGTACGATTCTGGGCGGTCTGGAGCAGATCAACCCCATCGACAATCCCGCGCGCCTGCGCGCCGGCGCGGTTCCCGAGGAGACCCGGATTCCGATTCCGGCGGCCTTCGCCAGGCTGAGCCTGAACAAGAACACCAATGTCGAGGCGTTCTACCAGTTCGGCTTCCGACCCAATGAACTGCCGGGCTGCGGCACCTTCGGTGCCTTTGTCGACTACGCGACTGCGGGCTGCAACCAGGTGTTCGTCGCGCCTGTGACGGTCAGCGATGCACAAGCCGAGGATCTTGGGCTGGTCGTCAAGCGCGGGGCGGACGGGGATCCTTCGGACGGCGGCCAATATGGCGTCGGCGTGACCTATCTTGCCGAGAACCTGGGGCAGTTCGGCGCCTATTTCGCCAACTATCACAGCCGCCGGCTCGCGGTCAGCGTGATCAAGTCGTCAGGGGTCCCCCCGTTCATTCCGGGCGACCCCAACGGCGAGAATGTCCAGTACTTCGTTGAATATCCGGAAGACGTGAAGGTCTGGGGGCTGAACTTCAAGACGCGTCTGCCTGACCAGACCAGGGTCTTCGCCGAATATGCCTACCGTCCCAACCAGACCATCCAACTGGCGACCGGGGATTTGCTCTCGGCATTCGTGTCGAACACCGCCCCGAGCCTGCTCCGGGCCGATGCGGCGGCGACGCCGGCGGGCGGCGTCTATCACGGCTACGACCGCCTCAAGATGAGCCAGTTCAGCGCCGGTGCGTCCAAGCCGTTCGGCAAGGTGCTGGGCGGCGACTTCACCCTGGCGGGCGAAGTCGGCGTCAAGTACATCCACGACCTGCCGGACGTGAGCGAGCGGCGCTACGTTCGCTCCGATCTCTACGGGCAGGGTCCGGTCAACGGCGTGTGCTTGCCTGGCGCGTCGGCTGCGCAGTGCAGCAACGACGGCTACGCCTCGGCGCTGTCCTGGGGCTACCGCCTGAGGGCGTCTTCCATATATGGCAACGTCTTCGATGGTGTGGATCTCAAGCCGTCCATCACCTTTGGCCATGACGTGAAGGGCTGGTCCTACGACTCGCTGTTCATCGAGGGCCGGCGTCTGGCGATCGTTGCGTTGCAGGCGGACGTGAACAAACGGTTCTTCGTCGAGGCATCCTGGACGCCGATCTGGGGCGGTCGGTACAACTTCGCGAAGGATCGGGATTTCTTCGCCCTCGCCGTTGGCGCGACCTTCTGAAGACCGGGACATCCGGCAGCTCGCTCAACCCCTTCCGATTGCAAGCCGCACAGCTTGGGAAGGGGGCGGCTGCCGGGTCCGATGCAGCCGGTGCCGGCAGGTTTGCAAACGACGAACGCGGGGCACGGGATCGAGCAACTCGACTCCGTGGGCATCGCATGCATGGCGAAACAACACGCCATAGAGGCGCCAGTCGGCGCCAATAACAAGGAGGATGACTCATGAAGATTCTGGTCCCAGTCAAACGCGTTGTGGATTACAACGTCAAGGTTCGCGTCAAGGCCGATGGCAGCGGCGTCGATCTGGCGAACGTCAAGATGTCGATGAACCCCTTCGACGAGATCGCGGTGGAAGAGGCCGTGCGGCTGAAGGAAGCCGACGTGATCACCGAAGTCGTGGCCGTGAGTTGCGGCGTGGGCGCCTGCCAGGAGACGCTGCGTGCGGCGCTGGCGATCGGTGCCGACCGCGCCATCCTGGTCGAGACCGACGTCGAGCTGCAGCCGCTGGCCGTGGCCAAGCTGCTCAAGGCCGTGTGCGACAAGGAACAGCCGAACCTGGTGATCTGCGGCAAGCAGGCGATCGACGACGACGCCAACCAGACCGGCCAGATGCTGGCCGCGCTGGCCGGCTGGCCGCAGGCGACCTTCGCCTCGAAGGTGGCGCTGGCCGATGGCAAGGCGCAGGTCACGCGCGAGATCGACGGCGGCCTCGAGACCCTGTCGGTGGGCCTGCCGGCGGTGATCACCACCGACCTGCGCCTGAACGAGCCGCGCTACGCCACGCTGCCCAACATCATGAAGGCCAAGAAGAAGCCGCTCGACACCGTCAAGCCGGCCGATCTGGGCGTCGATGTGGCCCCGCGCCTGGCGACCCTGAAAGTGTCCGAGCCGCCCAAGCGCAGCGCCGGCGAGCGCGTGGCCGACGTGGCCCAACTGGTCGACAAACTCAAGAACGTTGCGAAGGTGATCTGAACATGGCCATTCTCGTTATTGCTGAACACGACAATCAATCGCTGAAGGCCTCGACGCTGAACACCGTGGCCGCCGCTGCCAGGCTCGGTGGCGATGTGCACATGCTGGTGGCCGGTGCCGGCTGCGCCGGTGTGGCCGAAGCCGCCGCCAAGGTGGCCGGTGTGGCCAAGGTGCTGGTGTGCGACGCTGCTCATTACGAAGCCCAGACCGCCGAGAACGTGGCCGAGCTGGTGAAGGGCCTGGCCGCCGGCTATAGCCACGTGCTCGCCCCGGCGACCCCGGCTGGCAAGAACATGCTGCCGCGCGTCGCCGCGCTGCTCGACGTGGCGCAGATCAGCGACATCGTCGCGGTCGAGGCCGCGGACACCTTCGTGCGCCCGATCTACGCCGGCAACGCGCTCGCCACCGTGAAGAGCGCCGATGCGGTCAAGGTCATCACCGTGCGCACCACGGCCTTCGACGTCGCGGCCGCCGACGGTAACGCCGCCGCCATCGAGGCGGTCGCCGCCGCTGCCGACCTGGGCGTGACCGCGCTCGTGAGCCGCGAGATCGTCAAGAGCGCGCGTCCCGAACTCGGTGCCGCCAAGATCATCGTCTCCGGCGGCCGCGGCCTGGGCAGCGGCGACGCCTACCACCAGTTGCTCGAGCCGCTCGCCGACAAGCTCGGTGCCGCGCTCGGCGCCAGCCGCGCCGCGGTCGATGCGGGCTACGTGCCCAACGACTACCAGGTCGGCCAGACCGGCAAGATCGTCGCCCCGCAGCTCTACATCGCGGTCGGCATCTCGGGCGCGATCCAGCATCTTGCGGGCATGAAGGATTCCAAGGTGATCGTGGCGATCAACAAGGATCCGGAAGCGCCGATCTTCCAGGTGGCCGACTATGGTCTCGTGGGCGATCTGTTCCAGGTGGTGCCGGAGCTGACATCCATCCTTGCCTGATCGGACGCCGCGTTCTCGCTTCCAGCGGGTTCGACAGATCTCGTCTTCCTGCCCGCTGAGCGCTCGAACCGTTCCGGCTCGGGAACGCACTGCTTCCCGAGCCGTTTTGTTGACCTCGTATTGCGGGTCATGATCGCCCAGGTCAGGACCCTGCCAAAGGAGTATCGAACCATGCGCGAATCGATGGAATTCGATGTGCTGATCGTCGGCGGCGGCCCTGCGGGGCTGTCGGCGGCGATCAAGCTCAAGCAACTGGCCGCCGAGAAGGGCCAGGAACTCTCGGTCTGCCTGATCGAGAAGGCCGCCGAGATCGGCGCCCACATCCTGTCGGGGGCCGTCATGGACCCGCAGGCGCTGACCGAACTCTTCCCCGACTGGAAGGAACGCGGCGCACCGCTCAACACCGCGGTCACCGAGGACCGCGTGCTGTTCCTCTCCGAGACCGGCGCCCGCCAGGCCCCCAACGGCCTGCTGCCCGACTGCTTCGTTAACCACGGCAACTACATCGTGCGCCTGGGCAACGTCGTGAAGTGGCTCGGCGAGCAGGCCGAGGCGCTGGGCGTGGAGGTCTATCCGGGCTTTGCCGGTGCCGAAATCCTGTTCGACGAGGCGGGCGCGGTGAAGGGCGTCGCCACCGGCGACATGGGGCTCAATCGTGACGGCACACCCGGCCCGCACCACCAGCCGGGCATGGAGCTGCACGCCAAATACACGCTGTTCGCCGAGGGCTGTCGTGGCCACCTCGGCAAGCAGCTCGAGGCGAAGTTCAATCTGCGCGACGGCGCCGACCCCCAGACCTACGGCATCGGCATCAAGGAGCTGTGGGAGGTGAAGCCCCAGCAGCATCAGCCGGGCTTGGTGGTGCACACCGCCGGCTGGCCGATGGACAAGGCCACCTATGGCGGCGGCTTCGTCTATCACCTCGAGGACAACCTGGTCGCGGTCGGCTTCGTGGTCGGGCTCAACTACGCCAACCCGCATCTGTCGCCCTTCGAGGAGATGCAGCGCTACAAGACCCACCCCGAGATCCGCAAGTACCTGGAAGGCGGCAAGCGCCTGCAGTACGGCGCCCGCGCGATCGCCGCCGGCGGCCTGCAGAGCCTGCCCAGGCTGGTGTTCCCGGGCGGCGGCCTTATCGGTGACGACGCCGGCTTCCTCAACGCCGCGCGCATCAAGGGCAGCCACGCCGCGATCAAGTCCGGCATGCTCGCCGCCGAAGCCGCGTTCGAGGCCTTGGCCGCAGAGCGCCAGCGCGACACGCTCGAGGCCTATCCGGCCGCCTTCCAGGCCTCCTGGCTGCACGCCGAGCTGCACAAGACGCGCAACTTCAAGCCCTACATGAAGAAGGGTTTGTGGGTCGGCTCGCTGCTGTTCGGCATCGACCAGGTGCTGTTCAAGGGCAAGGTGCCGTGGACGCTGCACAACACCTCGGACCACGACCAGCTCAAGCCGGCGGCCGCGTGCGGGAAGATCAATTATCCGAAGCCGGACGGCGTGCTCACCTTCGATCGCCTCTCGTCGGTGTTCCTGTCCAACACCAACCACGAGGAAGAGCAGCCCTGCCATCTGCAGCTCAAAGACGCCTCGGTGCCGATCGCGATCAACCTGGCGAAATACGACGCCCCCGAGCAGCGGTACTGCCCGGCCGGGGTGTACGAGATCGTTCAGGCCGAAGCCGGCCCACGCCTGCAGATCAACGCGCAGAACTGCGTGCACTGCAAGACCTGCGACATCAAGGACCCGACCCAGAACATCAACTGGGTGGTCCCGCAGGGCGGCGAAGGGCCGATCTACCAAGGGATGTGAGCGCCGGCTCCCTCACTGCGCCTGCACCCGCCCACAGGATGATGAACGGATGAATCAAAGCACCACCAGCACCCCGCACCGCATCGTCATCGTCGGTGGTGGTGCGGGCGGATTCGAGCTCGCCACCCGCCTGGGCGACACGCTCGGCCGTCGTGGCAAGGCCGAGATCACCCTCATCGAGCGCAAGCACAGCCACGTCTGGAAGCCCAAGCTGCATGAGATCGCCGCCGGCAGCATGGACTTTGGCGACCACGAGGTCGGCTACCTCGCGCATGCCCACCGGCATGGCTTTCGCTTTCGCATCGGCGAGATGACCGGCATCGACCGCATCACGCGCGAAGTCCACGTCGCCCCCTTCACCGACCGCAAGGGCGGCGAACTGACGCCGGCGCGCTCCTTCCCCTACGACACGCTGGTCATCGCCGTGGGCAGCCAGAGCAACGACTTCGGCACCCCCGGAGTGCGGGAGCACGCGCTCAAGCTCGAGACCGCGGCCGACGCGCGCCGTTTTCATACACGCATGGTGCATGCCTGCGTGCGCGCACAGGCGCAGCAGACGCAACTGCGCCCGGAACAGCTCAAGGTGGCGATCATCGGCGCCGGCGCCACCGGGGTCGAGCTGTCGGCCGAGCTGCACCACACGATGCGCCAGGTCGTGGCCTACGGCCTCGATCGCGTCGACGCCAAGCGCGACATCAAGGTGGTGCTGATCGAGGCTGGCCCGCGCGTACTGCCCGCCCTGCCCGAGCGCCTGTCACGCTCGACCGAGCGCCTGCTGCGCAAGCTCGGCGTCGAAGTGCATACCGGCGCCAAGGTCGCCGAAGTGCTGGCCGACGGCGTGCGCCTGGCCGACGGCTCGGTACTGCCGGCAGAGCTGACCGTGTGGGCGGCCGGCGTCAAGGCCGCGGAATTCCTCACCCGCCTCGACGGCCTGGAGACCAATCGCCTCAACCAGTTGCTGGTGCGCCAGACCTTGCAGACGACCCTCGATGCAGACATCTTCGCCATCGGCGACTGCGCCGCCTGCCCCTGGCCGGAGAAGAACGGCTTCGTCCCGCCACGCGCCCAGGTGGCCCACCAGCAAGCCTCGCACCTGTTCAAGCAGATCCGCCGCCGCCTCGACGGCAAGCCGCTGCAGGACTACCACTACCGCGATCTCGGCTCGCTCGTCTCGCTCGGCAAGTTCAGCACCGTCGGCAACATGATGGGCGGCCTGGTGCGCGGCGACCTGTTCATCGCAGGCTGGTACGCCAAGCCGATGTATACCTCGCTTTACAAGATGCACGAGCTCGCCCTGCACGGCTGGGCCAAGGTGATCCTGGATCACCTTCGCGCGCACGCTGACGCGGCGCACGGAACCGCAGGTGAAGCTGCACTGAGGGGCATCCGAACCAGGCGATCCATCCACCTGGCGCTAGGTGCCGAAACACCCTTTTGCCCGCGCTCGTTTCCGAGTGTTGCCGAATTGCCGTATTGAATCCGACTCCTGTATAAACCGGCCACGGATCGCGAAAGGCTCCCTGCCTGCCTGCCTGCCTGAACCCGACCCGACATGACCTTTCTTCTGGCCACCTCTATCTTCTCGAAAAGGATCGCTCGCGCGCTGGCGAGAGTGTTGGTTGGGCTGCTGATGCTCTCGCATGCCCTGTTCGCATTCTCGAGCGCAACATCCCTGTCGCGCGCACCCTTGCGTGCGACTACACACGCGCATACTGGGGCGGCCACGGATCAAAACGATCATGGTCATAGCGATGATGACTTCGAGGACGAGGGCAGCCCCCACCAGCACGGTCACAACCCGGCTGATCACAGCCACGACAAGCCGAACGTACCACCCACGCACGCGATGGGCGTTCCGCCGCTGTCCAATCAGCCTAAATCCGGCAGTTACCTCACCACGTTTGCATGATCAGGCAGCAAACAAAGGGGGGTAACTGCCGGATTTAGGTTCACAGCTCCGCAACGCTGCCTTTCGGGGTGACAGCTTCACTCGGAAAGCTGTCTTCGGGCCATTGAGGTGCTGGACGTCTCTTGTGGGTCGATAGCCCCAGCACGCAGAGTTTGGAAGCTGTCGTTCGCGGTCGCGTCACGGACGAATGACAGGTGACCGGCGCTTTGCGGCCTGACTTCCTCCAGCAGGCCACCGACTGCAACGGCCGATTATGTAGATGCCTCGATTATGTTGAGCGTCCGGGGTAGCAGGCCGTAGATCCCAGTGTGCTCGAGCTTTTGCTTGCCGGGATAGGAGTCTGAGCTCGACATAATTTCAGCGCTCTCCTGAAGTGGAGTTTCTACTCCAGGAGACGCTCATGAACCCATCCGCCCAATCCCGGCGCACGCAACCTGCGTGCCCAGGCGCAGCCCTCTCCGATGCCATCGCCGACGAACTGCGGCGGTACGACGACCACTTGCATGACGTCCGTGGCCTTGCGGCAAGCACACGCCGCAACCATTGCCGCATCGTTGGTCTGTTGTTGCAGAAGAAGTTTGCCGGCGGCGTCATCGACATGGCCAGGCTGCACGCAGCCGATGTTCAGCGCTTCATCGCTCGGCAACTGGGAGACAGCCCCTCGCATTCTGCCGCTGCGCAAGTCGCAACCGCCTTGCGAAGCTACCTCCGCTATCGGACGATCTGCGGCGACTCGGTTGCCGGTCTGAGCGCAGTCATCTCCTCACCGGTGCAGTGGAACCTTGCAGTGCTGCCCCGCGCCCTCAAGCCGGACGAAGTTCAACGGCTGCTCGCCGCACTCCCTTATGGACGCAAGCCCCGGCGAGGTTATGCCATCGTCCGCTGCGCACTGGACATGGGGCTACGCGCTGGCGAGATCGCGAACCTGTCGATCGACGACATCGACTGGCGAGAAGGCACGGTCACGCTGAAGGGGACGAAGTCGCGACGGCGGGACGTCCTGCCGCTGCCGATGACCACCGGGCAAGCCTTGGCGGACTATTTGCAGCATGAGCGCCCGGCAACCCCAAGCCGGGCAATCTTCCTTTGCCGCCGCGACTCGCGGGACGTTCCGGTCACAACCTATGCGATTCAGAACGTGATCCGCCGGGCGTGCCAACGGGCCGGCTTGCCTGGTACAGGATCGCACGTTCTGCGGCATACGCTGGCGTGTCGCCTCGTCGAGAACGGCGGCTCACTCAAGGAAGTTGCTGATGTCTTGCGGCACCGGTCTCTGGAAACCTCCCGGATCTACGCGAAGCTCGACACGCCAAATCTCGCCGACGTTGCGCTGCCCTGGCCGGGGAGTGAATCATGAGCCGACGCCGAAGCCTGCAGGCCAGAATCGACGACTATCTGGCCGAACGCCGTCGTCAGGGTTTCCGTCTGCGCTCCGGTGACGCCTTCCTCTCCAGGTTTGCCCGCTTCGTGGCGGCCAAACGCCATCGTGGTCCGCTGACGGCCGAACTCATGGCCGAATGGGTGCGTACCGCCAAGGATGGCAATGGCGATGCAGGCACCTGGGCGCGCAGCTGGGGACGACTGCGGCACTTCATCTGTTACCTGCAGCAGTTCGAGCCGGATACCGAGGTGCCCGAGGCATCGCTCTTCGGTCCGGAACCCGGCCGCGTTGCACCCCACATCTACTATGACGACGAGATCGTCGAGTTGCTCGCGGCAGCACGCACACTCGGCCCCACTGGCAGCATTCGGCCCTTCACCTACGAAACCCTGTTCGGTCTGATGGCTTCGACCGGACTGCGCGTTTCCGAAGCCATTCACCTGCGCGATGCGGATGTCGACCTCAAGCGCGGGATGCTGACGATCCGGCAGACCAAGTTCGCCAAGTCCCGGCAAGTGCCGATCCATCCGAGCACGGTCAAGGCGCTGGCTTGCTACCGAAGACAGCGCGAGAGGCATCTTCCGACGACGGCCGGCATGCCGTTCCTGATCAGCAGTCGCGGCCGCCGACTGGGGCTTCCGCTCGGCGATCGACAGGCACATCGCGTCTTTACGGGCCTGCGCGACAGCCTCGGCTGGATCAATCGTGGCGGACACGAGGCGCCCCGCTTGCACGACTTGCGCCACACCTTTGCCGTCAGGCGGTTGATCCGCTGGTATGCCGACGGTGCCGAGATCGACCAGAAAATGCTGGCCCTGGCGACCTACATGGGCCATGCCGAGATCTTCTACACGTACTGGTACCTCACCGGCGTTCCCGAGTTGATGGCGATCACAGCCGGGCGGTTCGAGCAATTCGCCGATCTCGCGGGAGACGATGATGCGTAGGCAAGCCAAACCACCGCCATCGTTTCCCGCGCTCGTACAAGCCTTCTTCGTCGAGCACCTGACACAACAACGCGCCCTCAGCCCGCGCACTGTGGCCGCTTACCGGGATGCCTTCATGCTCTTCCTGGGCTTTGCCGAGGCGCGCCTTGGCCGGTCGCCGGCGCAGCTCACGCTGCCCGACATCACGCCCGATCTGATCATGGCCTTCCTCGACCATCTGGAACGCGATCGGCACAACTGCGTGCGTAGCCGCAATGCCCGTCTCGCGGCGCTGCGTTCGTTCCTGAAGTTCGCGGCGCACCGCGACGTGTCATCGCTGCAGGTGATTGAACATGCGCTCGGCGTTCCGTCAAAACGGTTCGAGCGCCCGATGCTCGGCTATCTGTCCCGGGAAGAGATGCTGGCGGTGATCGGAACGCCAGATGGGACGTGGTTCAGCCAACGGGATCATGTGTTGCTACTGATGCTCTACAACACCGGTGCGCGGGTTTCAGAGATCGTCGGCGTGAAGGTCGGCGATGTCGTACTCGACGATGCCGCCGCTTGTGTTCATCTGCATGGCAAGGGGCGCAAGCAGCGCAGCGTGCCGCTGTGGCGCTCAACCATCAGGGCGATCAGGGCTTGGCTTCGGCGAAATCCGCCGCTCGATTCGAACTCGCCGTTGTTGCCAAATCGCGATGGCCAAGCGATGTCGCGATGGACCGTGATGCAGCGACTGGAGCGCGCCGTCCAGGCGGCCGCGAAATCGTGCCCCGACTTGGCGGCACGTCACATCTCGCCTCACATGATTCGCCATACGACAGCAATGCACCTGCTGCAGGCCGGTGTCGACGTCAGCGTCATTGCGCTTTGGCTCGGCCATGAGAGCCCGGCAACGACGCACCAGTACGTCGAGGCTGATCTGGCGATGAAGGAGAGGGCGCTGGCCCGGCTTCACGAGCCAGAGGCCAAGCTCAGGCGCTATCGGGCACCCGACTCGCTGATCGACTTCCTGCGGACGCTATGATTATGTGGAGATCAAAATCCGCGCCTGCCGCCCCAGTCGGGCGGTTGGCGCACGACGCCCATGGCGGCTCAACATAATCGAGGCATCTACATAATCGGCCTTATGTGAAGCTCGACATAAGGCCGAGCCGTAGTCCGTCACGACCGTCTCCCCATCGGTTCTTTGCTGAGGCCCACGCTCTGTCAGTCGAGTGGTGTCAGGACGTGACGTGATTATTCAGCAGGAAAACGGCCTTTTAAGCGCGAGATCCCGGGTGATCGTTCATGCAATATACCTCTAACCATTTTGGCATTCCTGTCCATACGGAGGTTACCTGCATGCCGCAATTGATCTGTGTCGTTTCCCAACGGAGTGCTGTCGCGATACGCCGTCTCGATGACGATGCACTGGCCGGAAATTTCGGTGGAGTCGACTGGAGGGGCCTCGGTGCGATCGCCGAGGGGATCGCCACCGCCCTGGGCAAAACCCAGGTACTCGCGCGGAGCGAGATTGAAATGGTGCAGACTCTGCACCCCGATGGCGCAACCTCTCTCCTGTTGCCGAGTGTCTTCATGTATCACTCGGGCAGCCCGCTTTCCGAGGCAGACCTCACCGCAGTAGAGCGTGTCTGCGCGACCTACTCAGAGCGAATTACGTTCAGGAACCCTGACTGCGGGGCGACGGGCGATCTATACGCCAACGATCGACCGGAGCCTATGCTGTCTGTCGAGCAGGAGCAAGCGGTCGACGAGGCAGTGTTGGAAACCTTGACGACGCTGCGGTCTCGGCTCCCGCACGCTGTCGTCATCGAGGGGGCAGATCGCCGGCCAATCGCGCAAGTTGAGGGAAAATTGCGATCGATGGAAACGGGGCTCGTGGGTGAGGCGATCACGCGGGATGTGCACGCGGTGATCGACGGACTGAGTTACCGGACGTATGCAGCGAAACTGCTGAGTTCTGACGGCGAGGTTATTAGCGCCAATTACGAGAGCCATCACGACTTGGATATCCTGGTCGATCTATTGCGATCTCAACGCGATCACATTTTTCAGGTCGTGGAAACGATGAGCGACAAGGGAAAACCTATCTTCACGATTCGTTCGACGTCGCTGGGTTCGACGTAACGTCGAGAATGACCATGGCCATGCAGAACTCGGCTGCATGGCGGATCGGGTGTGCCGTCTCACGAATGAGCAGCGCGACGCGCTGCTCGACCCTTAACTCCTGACGTGTTCCGGTGTGCATGGGATCGATTTGAATCCTCGGGGTCGCTGTTCCAGAAGGAATAGGGTCGAAGCCATGTTGGCGGGCGGCCCGAAGAACCGCTTCGTCGCACGGGGGCGTATGCACAACCAGCAACTGCTCGCCGGCAATTCCCCACCAGTCGAGTTGTCGTCGGATTCCTGCGAACTGCTCGTCATCCCACATCACGATTTGCCGGGATGTACCGACGAGCGTGTCGACCGCGATCGGTGGCGGTAAGTGCGGCACGTCCCTGCTGCGCTGTTCTGCGTACGCGATCAGTTCGGCCCACGCCGAATCCGATGTCCGGGTAAGGAGATGGGCGAGCGCAACGCTATCGGCGAGTTCCTCCGGCACATGAGCCCGTTCCGAAGCGCTGAATCTAAAACGACTGGCAACCGCACCAAGACGCTCCTCAAGCACGGCCGCCAAGTTCTCGTCGAGGTCCAATCGGGACGCCGCTGCCAGGCGCCCATGTCCGCGAGCGCGTAACCGCAGGTGCATCAGTGCCTTGGCGGGCGATCGGGCGTGTGCCTTGGGAGACCATCTGGACGAGCGTACGACAGGACAGTAGGACGGCAGCTCGTCCAGATATGTCACGCCCGGGATTGGGGGCGAAACCGTGTCCCGCGCGATGTCGGTCAGTTGACAACTCCAATAATCGAGAAGATGCAGGTAGTAGATGTGCGTCGTACCGCTGTCTCCGTGACCGAGGTAGCGCTCCAAGACAGGGAGCAAGCGGCGCGTTACGCGATCGGATCCGAGGAGGACGGAGCGCACGGGTTCGACCCCAAACGTGCCGCCGTCGAGTCTAGGGACGGAAACACCGAAAAGGCTTGCCGCCAGCCGATTCGCCAGAGAGTGCCGTGCGTGATGCAACGTTATGTGAGGATTTCCAGTCGCGGCGCGTAGTGTCGCGATGACCCGTTTTCTCAGACCGGCGCGAGCATTCCGGTCTAGCGCTATCGCACCGAAGACGGGCGTATCGGTGCGATCTCCGTCACGAGCCTCGAGCCGAGCAAGCTGCGAATCGACGAGGTGGTGCTCTGCGGAGGTGAGCGCTTCGAGAAGGGGGGCTAGTCTTTGTGAAGTTGTTCTTGTCTTCAGGCGCCGTAGCCAGTTGCCTCTCACGAGTAGAACCGGCCTTCCACCGTCCCACTGCCAGTCCTCACGCAGGAGGCCGAGCGCTTCGCCGCTACGCAGCCCGAAGCGATAGCAGAGCATTAGCAGCAGCGCGGCTTGACTGCCCGCCTCGCCATCGGCCCCTAACAGCTGATGCAGCGCGAGTTGATACTCGTTCTCGCTGAAGATCGCCGGGCTAGCGCTGATGACGCTTTCTGCACCGGGAATCTCGGACCAGTCCGGGGCTTCCATGGGAATCTGCAGCGAGAGCCAGTTGTGGAACTCCTGCAGGCGACAACGACTGTAGTGCTGTGACAGTGGACGGATGGACTGAACCAGCGATGTGTAGACTTCGGTGATCTCGTCCTCATCGAGCTCATCGAGTGCGACGTCGTCGACCAACTCGATAATGGGTCGCGACAATGCGGAGAGGTACCGGACAACAGCCGACAGGGCGAGATACCCTCCGCCGCGCTTATGTCGCGTGAGCAATTCACAAACCCAATGGGTCAGGGCGCACGTTGCTGGGCCGGCCTTGCCTTCGGCATCGGAGGCTAGCGTGCGGATTCGCCGGGCGATTTCAGTGCGCTTCTCATTGCCAAAGCGCTTCCCTGAGCCGGGAGGAGTGCTTAGCTCCTTGCGCACGTCAGCGATGAGTCTGCGCCCAAGTTGCTGGCGTGTATCAGGCGTGACGGCCGACGGGACACCTTTCAGGCGGATGCTTTCCGACAACGATAGCGAACCATCCGGGGCATCGCTGTTGGGGCTGACATCGGCAAAGCTGCGGGCCAATCCGTCTTGGAGGCGCGTGAAATCGTACCAGGTGAGCGAGTACGACTCGACGCGGCCCGCCAGGTAGCCCGCGACGATGCCTGGTCGAGTGATGGCGTTCACCTGATTGATCAGCACGGCGAGTGCCGTCACGAGTTCGGCCATCGAGTCAATCGCGCGTAGTTCCTGCCTGTGCTTGAGCAGGACGTCGGTCAAGGGCGCCAAGGCCTCGTCGATTCGGTGTGGTCCGGCGTTGATCGAGTTCTTCGCGTGGGTTGCTTCTGCGAGCAGACGTGCCGTTGTATGGCTGATCTCGATGCGTCGACACAGTGCGTCGGGCTTTCCGCTCTGCACGTCTGGGCCGTACTCGATGTAATGGTGCAGATGCATTCCGATGATGCGGAAATTGATTCCGGCCAAGATGCAGCGCAGCGCCTCCGGATCGCAGAACCGGCTCTCCAAGACGAGTCGAGCAGTGCCGTGTGCCAGCGCACGCCTGAGCGCTCGCCGGCAGTTTGCGGGTTCGGGGACGCCTTTGAGTAGCCCGAGGAGTCTGCTATACGTTTCTAGTGCGCCAACGGCTTCTAGTGTGAAGGGGCTGCGTTCATTATCGAATGCGAGGTAGAGACGTTTGACTCGCAGGGTGCGGTCGTGCCGTCGTTGGGCGCGCTCGAGCCGACGCAGCAGCAAGCCGTAACGCAGTGTTCCCAATGAGTGCGGCAATCCATTCGCATTGAAGAGAAGGCGTTGGCCAAGACCGTCGATCTCCTCGGCCGTGAGTTCCACGATATCCTTTCCCGCACAGACGCTGTCGATAATGTCCTGTGCGCTGAGAATCGCGGTGCGGAGTCGCTCTTGGCGTTGAATCGCTCTCTCGGCGCGGCCGAATGTCGCGGGGCCCTGAATGCCCGGTTCCGAGGGACGCAGCCGTCCAAGGGATGAGATGTCCGGTGAGGGTAGAAGCCTGAGAGGTAGAAACTCCAGATCCGCGAAACAGCTTTCTAGCACCGGGCGAACGCTCGCCATGTCGTCCAGCCAGACGCGTGGTGACCGGTCTCCATAAGATGCGCTGCCGCGTTCTGCGTGCCCCAGCAGTCCATCGATGATTTCCGGATCGACGAGCAAGCGACGAAGGGTGGTTGCCAGGCGATGGCGGAAGTGGCGCAGCGGCAGCGGCCATCGGAAAAGCTGCTCGTTTGCTACCGCCCGCTCACTGATTGGTTGCCAGTACAGAACGTTTTCGTTGCACGCGAGCGAGAAGAGGAGCGGTAGCGCGGACCGCTCACCTGGCGTGGCGGCGCGGGATATTTCCCGGCCAAGTACTGGATCTCCTGCCGCGGAGACCCATTGGCCGAGTGACCGAAGGTAGGGAAGGTAATGCTCGATTAAATAGTCGCAGAGCGATTCAGGGACTGGCACAAGACGCCCGTCGCGCGACGAACCGCTTGCCTTGTCAGAGATGAATACGAAGCGTTGTTCGAGGTCGAAGTCGCTGAGGGACTCGAACGCTGCCCGCACCGCTCGAACTCCGGTTGCCGCATGCAGCGCAACGGTGAGGTAGCTGGTCAGCCCGTTGTGGAAGGCCACTATGCCTTGGCGCCGCCTGCGCAACGTTCGGATGCCGGCCAGCCGGATTTCAGTGCGCAGAAGCGACTCGATTGGGTCGAGGCGGCTGCCGAGCGCATTGTGGTCCGACTGGTTGTCGCCCAGCTCGGGGAGTCCGGCGGTGGCTAGCACCTCCATGAGATCGTGGCCTGTCCAGCTGGGATAGGCCGCGGCTCCTGGCAGGCCTGATTGCGGGTGGCGAGAGAACAGCCGTGCCAAGATTCCGTCACCCCCCGCCCTATAGAGTTGCTGGGGGAGCACGTTCGTCAGCATTCCATGCGTAATGCGTGGTGCGACGGCGTTCATGGCTTCGGCGAAGCGGCGAAGCAGAACCTGAGGCTCCACGAACGCACCCATAGACGAAGTCCCAGGCTTGCGATCGATCCATGCCTGTATTACGGCGGCGATCGCGCTCGGCAATCGGATCACATGCTGGCTCGCCAAGGGCCGTATCCAGTGCTCGGACTGCAATGCCGGAATCCACCCCCCCTCGCGGCGAGCGGGAATACGCGCCAGGTGGACGGGAGATACCGTCCACTCTTCTTGGGGCGTGTCGCCGACCGGCATCTCGAGCGTGCGTCGTAGCGACCGCCCAGTTCTCGTCGCGATCCATACGGCGGCCCCGAGGAGTTGGGCATTCGGATCAGTTCCTCCTACGACCTGGTGAGTCCATCCCTCAATTCGTTTCAGTTCGCCGGGCATCGGGCGGCTCCAGCTCCAAGGCAGGAACTGGTTCTCCTCGACGCTTGCCAACAGCACCGATGAGCCGTGACGGATCTGCTGCGCGAGGGTTCCCTCGGGCGGGACATCAATCTCGACGAGCGCCTGGTCATCGAGCTCTGCGATGACTGTTGCCGTCGACCGTGTGCTGTCCTCGCCGGCCTGCGACAGGGGACAGGCTGGGGGGCTGGATGCGGCTCGATGGGAATAGCGAGGTGTTCTTTCGCTAAGCCGGTGGAGCGTCGAACGCTCATCGGGATTGAGCTCGTGATCGGCGACGCTGCGAAGCGCGCGAAGAAAGAGCCGTTCGTTCTGAGGAAGCTTGGGGTGATTGACAAGGCGATTCTTGGCGTACAGAGAAATCTGTTGATCAAGTGAATCGAAACTCTGTCCGCGGGGCGGCAGCCCCTCCAGGGCGGCCAGCCATACCCGCTCGCCATCGCCTGCTAGTCGAAACTTCGTGGCGACTTCATAAAGTGCCACGTCAGTGAGGACATCTTGCGCGGCACGTTCCATTGCGTGGACAAGCGTCCAGAGGCGTAGCCGGTCATAGCGGAGCCTGTTTGGCAGATCCGCGGCGGGGTACGGGTTCCGCGTGGCAAGAAGCGCATAGATGTAGAGCTTCTCCAATGACCCGGTGAAACGGGATCGGGCCGGCTTGGCGTCTGGAAGGGGGCGGTAGGTGAGAAGGATTTCGGGCGTTAGCGAGAGTGGCGCCGCGATATTGGATGCGAGCGCTGCGTAGGCGTTTTCGTCTGACCAAGCGGCTAACGTCTCGACGACGTGAGGACGGGCGAGGAAATGCAGGATTGAGCCGATCGCGCCGGGGCGTTCGATGGCTACTGTCGCATCGAGGAGGAGCAGTAGGTCTTCGAGAGCACCCCGGGTGGCAGCCCAATCCTCGATCTTTGTCCACATGGCCGGAAGGAGAGCACGGGTCGCTCCGCGGGGGGTTCTGTCAGCTGACTCGGAGGTGTCCGGATCGGGCTGAGGCGGTCTTTGATGGTTCAAGCTGGCTGTTCGCTCCGGTCCCAGGGTTCGGCCGAATTTAACACCAGCAACCGATTAATGCAGCTTTTAGCCAAAAGTGGCAGCTACTGTACTTATGCTATGCACACAGCTGTTCTTTACTCCGAAGGCAGGGGTCGGACGTTCGAATCGTCTCGGGCGCGCCATATTTTTCAATGGGTTAGGTCTTCTCGGACCTAGCCCATTGTTCTTTGTGACCACCCTGTGACCAAACCGTGACCACCCTGTGACCAAGCCAGGGTGACGTCACTCCGTCTTCGCCCCCGTTTGACCCTTGCCTTCCGTGACCACGCTGTCGGGGATGTGCTCGACCAACTGCTCGATCCTGCAGCCGAAGTAGCTGCACAGGCGATCGAGGACGTCAGCCGTTGGGTTGTAGCCGCGACGGTTCGCAATCTTCGACAGGGTCATCCGGTGGATGCCGGTCGCCTCAGCGACCTCGACCAAGGTGATCACCCGATTCTCGCGGTACTCCTTTTCCGCAAGCAGTTCCTTCAGTCGAAATCTAAGCATCGCTGCCTTCCTGGCTGCATGTGATGCTTAATCTTATCAGAAGCTCTTGACAGGCATCACTCCGTGTCTATACTGGGCTTTAAGTGATGCGTTTAAGTGTCACTTGAACTCAATGTGTATCTAGCGGAGAAGATCATGGAACAGACCTATCTGACGACCGAAGAGCTGTCGGCGAAGATCAAGTATGACCCGAGGACGATTCGTGAGCGCTTGAAGGACAGTGTCCTGCTGGAGGGCCGCCACTATTTCCGCCCCTTTGGCGGCCGCAAGATCCTCTACATCTGGGAGGTCATTGAGCGGGACATGCGCGTGGAGGGCTCCAGCTTTGCGATCCCCATGGCCAATGGCGAGGTGTGCCATGGCTAGCATCCAGATCAGGAAGGAGACGGGCTGCCTGATCCTCGACTTCTATTACGCGGGCAAGCGCTGTCGTGAGCAGACGGCCTTGAAGGACTCGCCAGCCAACCGCAAGCGCTTGCAGAAGGTGCTTGATCGCATCGAGGCCGACATCGCCGCCGGCACCTTCGACTACCGCCGCTTCTTCCCCGGCAGCAAGAACGCCGCGAAATTCG
>ENA-UOUJ01000403-UOUJ01000403.1-activated-sludge-metagenome-genome-assembly--contig:-NODE-403-length-31324-cov-4.440180_pt1 | contig 31324 bp, 29 predicted proteins | sample MGYA00249839_ERZ747224 | MGnify/ENA primary metagenome ERZ747224 (study PRJEB28782, sample SAMN03220277) | activated sludge metagenome | biome: wastewater; feature: sewage sludge; material... | reverse complement strand
TTGCTACGGCTACTAACACCTTCGGATGTACCGATACAGCACATGCTTTAGTGATGCTAAGCCAGCCTTCAGTAGATGCAATGTCAAATCTCACTACCGTGTGCGCCAATAGTCCTTTCGACTTATCTGCTAACTTGCTCTATGCCGATTTCAATGGGGTGAGTAACAACTGGACTGCAATCAATAATTCCACAGGGGGTACGCCCGCTAATGGTGCATGGACTTTGAGAACCAGTCCTTACGTGTATGTAGGAACTACATTAAATAGTAATGATGCGTCACAGTTCTATTTTACCAATAGCGATGCACAAGGTTCTGGCGGAACAACGCACACAATTTTGAGATCACCTGCTATCAATACTACCGGCATGACTTCGCTTTCCCTTGATTTCTACCAATATTTCAGAGCGATAACAGGCGATAGTGCTAATGTGGAGGTTTCTACCGATGGAACAAACTGGACATTAGCCCAGGCATTTACAGCTACGGTAGGTGCACCTACAGCTTTTGCTCCTTCATCAGTAAGTCTTACAAGTTACATTGGCAACCCTTCTCTTTATGTGCGGTTGCGGTACAAAGCTGCGTATGGCTGGTATTGGGGCGTAGATAATATCAAAATCAGTGGTAATTCTACGAATACATTTGCATGGACTTCCAACCCTGTAGGTTATACATCTTCTACTCAAAATCCTACCGGAGTTACAGGAATGGATACAACCATTTATACGGTAACGGTTACGGATGCTAATACTTGTACCAGCACATCAAGTGTGACCGTAAATATTCAGGATCAAATTTCTGGCAACACCATCGGTACAATCCAAACGCTTTGTAGCGGATCAACACCAGCCCAACTTACTGGTGGTGTAGTTTCAGGTGGGTCAGGGACAAATACTTACTTATGGCAAAGCAGTACAACTAACGGAACAACTGGTTTTTCTGCGGCGACCGGAACAAATAGTAATGCTAACTATTCACCTTCAAGTCTTACAGCTACTACCTGGTATCGTCGAATTGTAGCGTCTGGTAGTTGTGCAGATACTTCAGCATCGGTGGAAATAACAATTACGCCGGGCATCACTAATAATACAATCAGTGCAAGCCAGAATATTTGTAGCGGAAGTACACCAGCATTATTGATCGGTTCGACACCTGTTGGTGCGGGTGGAACCTACACTTACTCATGGCTTAGCAGCACTACAAATGCAAATTCGGGTTTTGTTGCTGCTTCGGGTACTAATACGGCTATTGATTATACGCCTTCAGCACTTACTACCAACACATGGTATAAGAGAGTAGCCAATTCAGGAACTTGTTCAGATACCTCTGCCGCCATTACCATTAATGTCTCAATGCCGATAACAGGTAATAACATCAGTGCTTCTCAGTCTATTTGTCTTGGAGGTATTGTGGCACCATTCACCGGAAACATAACCGGAATTTATGACGACCTTAATGGTATTACAGGCACAGGAGGTCTTACTACCGCCAGTCTTCCTTTAGGTTGGACAATGACATTGAATCAGGGAAATCTTGCTACAGGTTTCAATACAAACAGCTATGGAAGACCGACACCAAACGGGGCGATAAGAATTAATAACTATAGCGTGAGCAGTGGGAATGTTGCAAGAATGGATACAAAAGCATTTGGACCTTCCGTATCGGGTGATAGCCTACGCTTCGATGTAGCTTATGGTGCTTATGAAGATGGATTCGGGCCGTATTCTGATACTGTCCGCATTTATACAACTTCTGGCTCTGGCTATACTTTGTTGAAGCAATACGTGACAGGTCTTAATATTGACACTTCAGAGAATGGTGTGAATACAGCTGCGTTTAGCACTGCGGCTTTTGTGCCAACAGCTACCCAATGGACCAGGAAAAAACTTTCTTTACCCACAGGTACCACCAATGTGCGTTTTGAATTTGCATCAGGTTTTGGTAACAGAATGTACTTAGACAGAATTCAGGTTGACAGTGCAATGTTCACATGGTTAAGCAGTACCACCAGTGCAACAAGCGGCTTTACACCTGCAAGTGGTGTCAATACCAACTCAGGCTATAACCCGGGAGTAGTAACACAAACTACCTGGTATCGCCGCGTAGCCACTACAGGTGGGGCATGTGCACCGGATACATCGGCAGCAGTAGTCATCAATGTTTCTTCTCCAATAACAGGCAATACCATCAGCGCAAGCCAAACAATCTGTAGCGGCAATGCACCATCGCTTTTGACGGGTACTATGACAGGAATATATGATGACCTGGACGGATTAACAGCAACTACAGGTCTTACAACTGCCGCGCTTCCTACAGGATGGACAATGGCTTTAAATCAGGGCAATCTTGCTACCGGCTTCAACACAAACAGCTACGGAAGGCCTACACCAAATGGTGCCATAAGATCGAATAACTATAATGTAGGTTCGGGTAATATTGCAAGGATTGACACTAAGACGTTTGGCCCTGCTAAATCCGGTGACAGCTTACGGTTTGATGTGGCGTATGCAGGTTATGACGATGCCTTCGGACCGTATGTAGATACGCTGAGAATTTACACCACTACAGGTTCTGGCTACACGTTGCTGAAGCAATATACTACCGGGCTGGTAGTAGATACATCGGACAACGGCATAACCACTGGGAACTTTGTTACTGGATCATTTACTCCAACCGCAACTCAGTGGGCACGCAAAAAACTGGCATTACCATCAGGAACCACAAATGTTAGATTTGAACTTGCTTCGGGCTTTGGAAATTCAATGTACATTGATAGAATACAGACAGACAGCGCAATGTTTACCTGGCTGAGCAGCACAACAAGTGCAACTACAGGCTTTACAACAGCCACCGGAAATAATAGCGGTTCAGGCTACGCACCGGGTGCATTAACTCAAAATACCTGGTACAAGAGAGTGGTAAATACGGGAGGCGCTTGTCCATCCGATACTTCAGTTGCTATTCAGATCACAGTAAATACGGGTGCAATTATTACTGCTCAACCAGCGCCTACAGTTGCGGTTTGTTCTACAAACACCATTATGCTAAATGTAGCTGCAACCAATGGTCTGGGTTATCAGTGGTATAATGGAACCACCTTATTGTCTAACAGTGGCAATGTAAGTGGGGCGACTTCGGCAAACCTTCGGGTTACAAATGCAGCCACCACCGATGCAGGAAATTACACCGTAGTAGTTACCAGCGCGGTAGGTTGCGATAACGACACAAGCAACAACAGTACAGTGACGGTTAACTCACTTGGCGCAACGCTTGCAGCTAATAATGCGAGTGCAGTCTATGTTCATTCCGATGGAGTTACCAATCTTTACACGGATGCTTCCTGCAATCCTATTTTGAAAATACAGGACGTGACAGGAGGCAATACTTTAGGAAGCGTTGCTACAAATGTTGTTGTTCCCACTTCTGTGCAAAATGCACCCAACGGACAAAAATATTTGCCACGGTATTACAATGTGACCCCAACGAGTAACGGCGCAGCAACTGTAACACTTTATGCGCTACAGTCCGAGTTCACAGCTTACAATAACGCCCCCGGTTCTTACCCTGCTATGCCTGCAACAGGCAGCAACAGTGATCCGAATATTGGAAACATCCGCGTTACCAAATATGCAGGTAGTCCTTTTGTAGGTGGTGGAAGCGCATTGCTGATCAATCCTTCATCCGTAACCTGGAACAGTACAATGAACTGGTGGGAAATAACTTTCCCGGTAACAACGTTCAGTTCATTTTATATCCACACAGGCACACTTGGCCCGCTCGCTATTGATATTGAGCATATCAGCGCAGTGAATGTAGGTAGTCGCAATCGTGTGGATTGGATCACAGCTCATGAAGTAAATGCCGAAAAATTTGAAGTAGAAAGAAGCCTTGACGGTAAGAACTTCGAATACATCGGCACTGTAATGGCGAAAGGGGAAGCATCTAATTACAGTCTATGGCATGAACTGCCATTTGAAGGTTTAAATCATTACAGACTGAAAATGATAGATAAGGGTGGAAGGTTTGAGTACAGTAAAACGGTGAATGCTGTGGTAAGAACTAATGGTGCATTTGTTGTTCAGGCTTTCCCGAATCCCGTAAGCGATAAGCTAACAGTAAGAGTGAACGGAAAGATGAGTGCGAATGCTTACATCTTCCTTACCGACATGGCAGGAAAGCTCATTATGCAACAAGAAGTGACCGATACAGAAACAGTGATAGATATGAATAGCGTAGCGCAAGGGGTTTACTTCATGAAGTATATTGATGACAAACACAGCCAGACGATAAAAGTGAACAAGAACTAATTGAATTTTCAAATTTTAAGCGGCTGACCAGCAATGGTTAGCCGCTTTTGCATTGAGGTTGAAGGAGAAAAGCTGAATGGTGGATGAAATATGCTACTCGTGTGACAACGTTTAACAAGAGCAGAAAGCGAAGCAACCTACTGTGTCAGATTGCTTCGTCATTACGCTACGCTGCATTCCTCGCAATGACGTGAGGGAGCTACGCTTCCTTCCTCGCAATGACGTGAGGGGGAGCTACGCTTCATTCCTTCCAATGACGGGTTGGAATGCGCTTTATTCCTCCCATGATGCAAGGGACGTAACCGCTACTCGCGTCATTGCGAGCGGACAGCGAGGAACGAGCAGGAAGCGAAGCAACCTACTGTAGATTGCTTTGTCATTACGCAGCGCTTCATTCCTCGCAATGACGCAAGAGGAAAGCTACACTTCCTACCTTCAAATGACGAAAAAAGCCTCGCAATAATTGCAAGGCTCTTTCGGGTTGTATTGAGATGATTACTTAGCTACTGAAAATTGAACTGCAACTGCGCCGCCGTCTTTAGTTTCAATAGTGTAGAGGTAGTTGCCATTAGAAAGGTTCCCAGTTGGTAAAACCATTTCTTGTACACCGGATGATAATCCAGTTTTAGCAATTGTATTGAGTGTGCGTCCGTTAAGATCGTAAACAGTAACAGTTACATCTGTAGGATTGCTGAGGGTAAACTTAATAGTAGTTTGGTTTACTGCCGGGTTAGGATAATTTCCGTGGAATGTTAGGTTTTTGTTTGAAATACCTTTTACATCTGTTGGGAAACAAGTAGGGCAGCTAAGGCGAATAATTGGGAAGATAACCTGATCGCCACCATTCGTTATTCCTAAATCGAAAACGACTGATCTCCAAGCATTAGAAGGATCCTGAATAAGGTTTCTTGCACTTACTAATGTATCTCCTGTACCTGGTTCAAGAGTATAGGTACTGGTGCCTCCTGTTTGTGTACTTCTTAGTCCCACAGTATCACCACCGAGAGCAGCCCAATTATAAGAAACTGTGTAGCCCACATAAACGTCATAGGTCACTGCATTTAGAGGCGTAGTAAAATAAGTGGTTGTTCCCGCAGTAAGGCTAAGACCTGTAAAGGGTACCGTTCTTGAAGCTACGGCAGTGGCTTGGGGCGCACCTGAGATAAAAAATTTGCTTCGATTTGCTACAGCAGTTTTAGAATTGCTACGTTGCCAAACATTGAAGTTGACATTTTTGGTGCTTCCTGTTTGCACACGACCAAACCATCTTGAAAAAACTCCGATGATGTTATAAGTTGTGTCCTGAGGTGCTGCCGCATCAATGTTATTGTAACGGTAAAGTTGAGCAAAGCCCTTAAAACCTGCCACATTCGTTCCATAAAGTCGGCCGCTATCAAAGGGCACAGCATAATCCATGTTCAAATTGAGGTAAGGACCGTTGAACTGAGCTTGAGTGCCATAAAAAAGCGTGTCAGATAAACCCGTTGTCTTTTCGCTTGGACCACCATCTGATGGTACTAAGAAGCTAGCGTTAGAAATAGCAGGGGCTGATTTCACTGCTGTTTCCTGTGCATACGAGCTAATTGCCAGAATAGAGCATGAAAGCAGAAGTAATTGTTTTTTCATGTTTATTTTTTTGGCTAAGCTATCGGTTTTTAAGGAAGATTACAAAACGATTCTTTCCTATGATGTCATACTACTTTAATTTTTCCCGACAGCTAGTTGTAATTTTATCGTCTTCCCGAAGATTTACAGGGTTTAATAATTGAAGCGGATATGATTTTCTCCTCGAAGTTGATTGAAGATGCAGTGCATGAATTTTCCAAGTTGCCGGGTATTGGTAAAAAAACAGCCTTGAGAATGGTGTTGCAATTGATGAAAATGGAAAAGGAGCAGGTGGACGGTTTTACCGGAGCACTTTCGCGCATGAGGCATGAGATACAGTTTTGCGAACAATGCCACAATGTTTCCGATGGAAAGGTGTGCGCCATCTGTGCAAACAACCGCCGCAACAGAAGTCAGATTTGTGTGGTGGAAAGCATAAGAGATGTGATCGCTATTGAAAGCACACAGCAATATAATGGACTGTATCATTTGCTGGGCGGCATTCTTTCTCCTCTTGATGGTATAGGGCCGGAACAGCTTAATATTACCACATTGCAAAGCCGGGTAGCCAATACGGAAGTTGAGGAATTGATAATGGCTTTAAGTCCTACCATTGAGGGCGACACAACGGTGTATTATATCGCCAAGCAACTGAAAGACGTAAATGTTCGCATTACCACTATTGCAAGAGGAATTTCCTTTGGCGGAGAACTGGAATATGCAGATGAAATGACTTTAGCACGTTCTATTGCCAAACGATTGCCCATAGACAATTACGTAAGTCTGCACCATAAGTAAGTCACCAAGGGTGCATCCCATCGGCATGAAAGTGTTTTTAAAAGCGAAAGTTTGGGATGCGCGCGTTACAAATTAATAGTGCCCTCAAATACGAAAAGAGCAGGTCCTTTCAACACTACATTTATTGCAGCGTCCTCAGTGTTTTTATCAAAACTTACCTCAAGCTTTCCGCCAGGTGTTTCAATAGGAACTGAAAAACTCCCCGTTTTGTTTTCTGAAAAAGCTATTGACGCAGCAGTAACTCCCGTTCCGCAACTGAGGGTTTCATCTTCAACGCCCCGCTCATAAGTGCGCACGCGAATTGAATCTTGCAGACGCTGCACAAAATTCACATTGATTCCTTTTGGCTGAAACTGTTCTCTACTTCGGATTGCTCTGCCACTTTCAAACACATCTATACTGTCCACTTCTTCCACCCAACAGATATAGTGTGGTGAACCCGTATTTAAAATTACATGATCGTCTTTTCGGTCTATTTGGTTTACGTCCGTCATTTCAAGGCATACTAAGCCAGCAGCATTTATAGTTGCGTGGTGCGATCCATCAATCGCCAGAAAAGTTGCTTCGTTTTCAATTACGCCAAGTTGTTGTGCAAATGCAGTAATGCACCTTCCGCCGTTTCCGCACATCGTGCTTTCGTTGCCATCGGAGTTGTAATAAACCATTTTAAAATCATAGCCATCTTCCAGTTCCAGCAGCATCAATCCGTCTGCGCCAATGCCGAAATGACGATTACATAAAAAGGCAATCTGCGTTTCGGAAAAAGATAGTTTTTTCTCCCGGTTATCAATCAGAATAAAATCATTTCCTGTGCCCTGATATTTGTAGAAGTTGATCTGCATGTTTTATCTATTGCCAATGTATTGTTCCGCGCGCGAATTGCTTGCATCCGAACTTCCCCCATCAATGTAAAGATTAGCCCGCCAGTTCCGGTTGCGAATTTCTCCATTTACTGTGGTGTGCAACAAGCGATAATCGTTCGTTACCAATCCCGGTCTGTAAAACAAAAAAATTGCATTGCTTGCATTCGTCAGAGTGTTGTACTGCCAAACTTCATAAGGGTATGCATTGTTCTCATTGTTTACCACAATGCGTTCGGTGGGCGCACCATATTTCAGATAAATGGCACCGCGCTCGTTTTCATATCCTGCAAGCAGCGATGAACCAAAGAGTTTATTTACCTGTTTTACTTTTTCAGCATATTCTTTCCAGGCTGCCTCCGGGTTCGTTTTATTTCTTCTTGTCCAGAAATTATTTACAAAATAACGGGCGTATGTATCGTCAGGATTTTTGAGGAAGCCATTAATACTTGTGCGTTCATTTGGGTCGGCAATGGGTATCAGCATTTTCAAAATTGCTCTCAATTGCGCAGGCGTATATTTCCCCAAAAAACTTTTATTAAGGTTGAGATACGTGGTGGTTTCTACTTGTGTTTTTCCGGTAGCAGAATCGCCGGAAGTATTTTCCTCTGCCAACTGTTGCGGGTTTGCATTCAGCAATTGAAAGAACAGCGATTTTGAACTTACTTTTTGATGCTTGTCATTATGCACTAAAATATTGAGGTGATAATTTCCTGAGGACAGGGTGTTCAGAGAAAATTTTTGCTCAATGATCTGCACAGGCGCTTTTGGGAGTGTGTCTTTTTTTATAAGCCTGTTTACAGGCGGATCGAAGGATTTCTTCGAAATGAAAGCAGTGTAAATAAATTGTTCACTCGAGTCGTTGGAGGGTCGGTACAATTCAGCGTAATAGTGCAGGGTTTTGCGATGCTCATCAAGAAAGTTGGTAGCAAGTGGAATTTGCAAATGCCCGTTTCGCAGAAAAATATTTTGTTGGTCGGAAGCAATGATTGTATCTATCAGTTGAATATCGCTAAGTGTGGGCGCAGCAATTTCTTCAACCATAAAACTGTCGGAATAAACATATTGACTTGTAGGTTTCAATTCATCTGTAAACGTTATTTGCAACCGATACTTTCCTGGTTTTAACTCGTAGCGACGCAAGTCCATGATATTTTGCGAATAGAGCTGAACGCCTTCGGCTACGGGATTTGTAGCAAGGATGTAGTGTTCCTGCTTTGCAATGCCGGTGTCGTTGGTTATGATTATGCCGGTTTTTATCTTTCCCAAAAAGGCTCCGTTTTCCTTTGTGAAAAGCATGCTTCTCGGGTCTATTTGCCAATAGGTTTCGAGGTAGGGAGTAAATGTTTGATTAGCCGTTGGCGCGTAAAAAATATTTTTCATCACCACCGCCTGCAAGCCCTTAGCGGTGTAGTTTCCTAAAAGCAAAACAGATAATAGAATAATTGGAAAGAACAGGAATCTTTTTCTGGAAGTAAACGGCATTAATTGAAATTGTTGTTCTGAGGCGATTTAATCAGCTTTGCAAATTACTAAAACGCCCATTTACGAATCGTATGTCTTTTGTTATAAGTTCTCTTAATCCCTTTCCCAACATTGTGTGGTGGTGTCAGGTATTGCAAACGGAAAAGGTAGTTTTTGATGTAAATGAGCATTTTGAAAAAATGACTTATCGCAACCGCTACCATATTGCCGGAGCCAATGGATTGTTGAAGATGAGCATACCAATTCAGGGTGGCAGAGAACATAAATCGGCGATGGGAAATACAAGAATTGCCAATCAGGACAAATGGCAGCAACAACATTGGCGTACCCTTATTTCTGCTTACAGCAATGCGCCGTATTTTGAATTTTATTGCAGTGCTCTTGAGGAATTATTTATCAGAAAGTTTGAGTGGCTCGCAGACTTTAACCTTGCAACTATTCATTGGTTGAAGCAGCAATTGCAAATTTCTTTTGAAGAACAAAACACAAATGCTTTTCAAAAACAATATCCCGATGCTACCTGCGACCTGCGCAATTCTAAGTCCGAAACTCAGCGCTCACCATCTATCATTCACACTTCAACTTTCCAACTTTCCAACCTTCCAACGGTTCAACTCTACCAACAAGTATTTCAGGAGCGAACCGGCTTTTTGCCCAATCTTAGTTTGCTTGATTTGCTTTTTGCGGAAGGTCCTTATGCGCTGAAATGGTTGCGGGAAAACAGCAAGAGACTATTGGTTTAATTCGCTCTGTCCTTGCCGTGTTTTTTCATTTTCCACACACCGTACATCGCTTCTTTCACGATGCCTTTGGTCATTTTAGATTGTCCCTCGGTGCGGTCTATAAAAGTGATGGGCACTTCTTTGATCTTGAAGCCCAGCTTCCACGCGCGGTATTTCATTTCTATTTGAAAAGCATAACCGATGAACTTCACTTCATTAAGCGGAATGGTTTCCAACACTTTTCTTCTGTAGCAAACAAAACCGGCCGTTGGGTCGCTTACTGGCATAAAGGTGATAATCTGCGTGTACATGGCTCCGCCTTTCGAAATGAGAATGCGATCCCACGGCCAGTTTACCACTTTGCCACCTTTCACATAGCGCGATCCCACAGCCACATCCGCACCATTTTGACACGCTTCGTGCAGGCGCAAAAGATCGTCAGGGTTGTGAGAGAAATCAGCATCCATTTCAAAGATGTACTCGTAATTATTTTCCAGCGCCCATTTAAATCCAAGAATGTAGGCAGTGCCGAGACCCTGCTTGCCGGTGCGCTCTTTAAGATGAAGTTGTTCGGGAAACTGTTTTTGAAGATTTTTTACAATGGACGCGGTGCCATCGGGTGAGCCATCATCAACAATCAGCACATGGAAATTGCCCGGCAGAGAAAAAACCTTGCGAATGATTTTCTCCACGTTTTCCTTTTCATTGTAGGTAGGAATGATGACAAGTTTGTCCAAGTCCGGCAAAAATTAAAAGTTCCAAAATAGTCAATATTTAGGAACGGAAAGTTAAATGTTTGTAATAGAGTAATCGTCTTTACTGCGAATTCAGGATTGTTTCAATCCACTTTTTTGGAGTTTCATTCTGTTGAGAATCTCAGAGATTTTTTGCTTGGTGTGCAAAGGGAAATCCGCCTGCATCATCCAGTCATAATATTGAGGTTCGGAGTTGAAAATGTCTTCTACTTTCCGGCCTTTATGTTTTCCGAAATTGAAAACCGGATGACCATCTTTTACTACAATGCGCCGGGCATAATCCACATACTGATCTCCCGCAGTAAAATCGTGAAGTGACTTTACATCATGCTCCAAATCCATGTAGCGATCAAGCTGTGCTTCCAATACATCAATCGTTGCCATCACATCGGCTTCTGCACTGTGCGCATTTTCAAGTTGTTTGCCGCAATAAAAGTTTAGAGCAGCAGTAAGTGAGCGGCTTTCCATTTTAAAAAATATCTGCTGCACATCTATCATGTTCCGTTCAGTAAAATCAACATTTACACCGGCGCGCAAAAATTCTTCGGCAAGAAGTGGAATATCAAACTTTGCACTGTTGTAGCCGCCAAGGTCGCAATGCTTCATCCATTCGTATAAACCATGCGCTATTTGCTTAAAAGTGGGTGCATCCTTTACATCTTCATCATAAATGCCGTGAATTGCAGAAGACTCCGCAGGTATAGACATTCCCGGATTCAAACGTTTTACGTAGCTATCGCGGCTGCCATCTGTTTTCATTTTCACCATGGCAATCTCCACAATCCGGTCTTTTGCATGATCGGTTCCGGTGGTTTCAAGATCGAAGAATATGATAGGACGATTAAGTACAAGCTTTGCCATGGAAAACTATTTCTGCTGCGAACTTACATTTTTCCAGTCAATTCCATCGAAAGTGCCGGAGCTCATCAGTAGCAGACAAACAGGTTTTTCGGATGAGTTTACCAATTCCATTACTGCTTTTTCAAGGTCGGTTTTATTGTCAATTACCTCAAGCTCATTTCGCTCAAAATATTGCTGCACGTTGTCTTTTTCCAGTTTGGGTAAACCTTTTAAGGATAGCGCATGGTGGCTGAAATAAACAATGGCATTGTCGGCAGCATTCATACTACCGGCATACTCCAGAAGAAATTTTTCACTAAGACTGCTATAAGTGTGCAATTCGAAACAAGCAATTAACTGATGATGTTGATACGCTTCCTTCACTGCATCGAGCGTAGCTTTCAGCTTGGACGGTGCGTGTGCAAAATCGCGGTAGGCAACAATGTTTTCACCATGAAATATTTTCTCCAATCTTTTAGCCGCCCCGGTAAAATCGACAATGGCTTCGTAACATGCCTGGCGGTTCAAACCCATTGCTTCACAAACGGAAACTGCGGCTTCGAGATTGATGAGGTTGTGTCTACCAAAAACTGCAACTTTTACATTTCCTCCTTTGGTTTCGAGAATGGCTTCTCCATTTTCGTAACGGAACTTTGGCATCCTGTACGGAATTGCATTGAGATGTTTTCCTGATTTTTCAACAATCCGAATTACTTCATCATCTTCTGCATTGTAAAACATCGTGGACGATTCGGTCATTCCCTCCAGGTATTGTTCAAACTGGCTGCAATAATTTTCGTAAGTGGGGAAAACGTTGATGTGATCCCAAGCTATGCCGTTCAACACGCTGATATGCGGATGATAGAAAAATATTTTGGGTCTTTTTTCTACCACAGAAGCAGGATACTCATCGCCTTCCAAAACTATAACAGGCGCATCAGTCAACTGCACGCTTTGCTCAAATCCCGGCACTTTTGCCCCCACCAGAAAATCAAAATTGATGCTGTGTTTTTTCAGGATGTGCATTACCATCGAAGTAATAGTCGTCTTTCCATGACTACCTGCAATCACCACCCGTTGCTTGTTTTTACTTACCTCATAAACGTATTGAGGAAAGGAGTAAATGGGAATGTTCAACTCCTGCGCACGAACAAGTTCCGGGTTGTCGGCTTTGGCGTGCATACCGAGAACTACGGCATCAAGTTGTTGCGTAATTTTTTCAGGAAACCAGCCAAATTGCTTTGGCAAAATACCTGCATTTTCAAGGTTCGTTTTTGCGGGATCATTTATTTCGTCATCGCTGCCGGTAATAATATTTCCTTGTCTTTGCAGTGCCAGTGCAAGTTGGTGCATGATAGCGCCTCCCATGGCTATAAAGTGTATATGCTTCATTAATTTTCCTTAGCTTTACAAATCTATTACAGAGGTTTTATAGTTTGCAAAAAAGTCAATAATTATATGATAGCAGTTTCAACTCTTCGTCGTCTTGTGCCTGTGGTGGCTGTGGTAGCATTAGCTTTTCTGGCTTCGTGCGCCTCCAATAAGAAATACGGTTGCCCGAATAAACTTGAGGTGTCAAGCATTCTTCGTTAGAAGGTATTTTTAAAACGATATAAGGTTGATGAGCAATCATCAACCTTTTGTTGTGTAGCTACAATTCTATCATCGCCGCAAAACAAGCTTTCGATAAAGAGATGCCTGATTCTTGTCGGAGGTAAATTTCAAAATAAATATTCCATTAGGAAGGCTCTCGCGTAATTCAACTGTATTTTTCCCACCTTGTATGGTCATGTCTGCAACAAGCCTTCCATGCAGATCGGTGATTGTCAGTTTTCCTGTTTCAGATGCGTGTATTGTAAAAACTCCTCGTGAAGGATTGGGGAAAATTGAAAACTGTGCATCGTTCAGATTATCAATTGCAGCAAGAATGAAATTAAATGGCTGAGAAGTTGTTGTGCATCCTACACTATCTGTGATCGTTACCGAGTAGCTTCCAGATTGAGTTGCAGTATAAGTTGAATCAGTTGCGCCTGATATGGGAACAGCATTAAAATGCCATTGATAGAGAAAGGCCGGTGTACTGATTAATAGATTTCCAGATGTGGAAACTGTCGGATTGATTGCGGAGGTACATGCGGGACATAATGTGTAAAGAAGTCCGTTGGTGTCGCTGATTATTGGGTGAGTATAATCGTAGAGAAAAAAAGAAGTAACTACCGGAAGGGGATCATTTTGCATAGCAGGTGTAATGGAAACTGCCAAGAAATTTGCCTGCATTTGGTTGCAAGAATTCCCCGTGCTATCTGTCTTAATTACATAAGCGCCTTTTACAGGAGTCTGAGTAGAAGCGCCTACGAGGAATCCAGAATCTTTTGTTTCAACAACCGAAAAACCGTTATCTCCGCCATTATTAGCAAAGGATTTACTCCAAACCAAATTGCCGGAACTATCTACTTTAATGAGCAAAACATCATATCCAAACTGTCCCTGGTTTTTCACTGAGCCGAGAGCTACATACTCTCCGTTAGAGGACTGCAGAACACTATGACAAACAGCATTGGAATCGTTTGAATAAACAAAAGACCACTGAACGTTTCCGCTACTATCAGCTTTTAAAAGTTGAATGTTATTCTTGTTTCCAATAGTTGCTGTAGCGGCAAGAATAAAACCCTGATCATTAGTTAAAGCGAGGTCACTTGAGCTAACAGAATGGGGATAGCTGTAAGTGCGGGCCCAAACCGGTGTACCGGCCGTGTCAGTTTTTAATAGGTAAAGATTATTACCAGCTAGTTTCTTCCCGAAGAGAAAGAAATTTTGATTGCTTGCCTTCGCCATTACACGACCCCAGAATTGACCGGAGTAACGCTTTTTCCAAGTCATAATACCAGAACTATCCATTTTTAGAAGCATTGCGTCATTTTGAATAGACAAATTGGTCCCTGATACAATAATTTCTTTTGTCTGTGTTATCTGAAGGCTTTGTGCGCGGCAGTAGTAAGGATTTAAGGCATATTGCAACCAGGTAATATTGCCGAATTTATCCATCTTGAAATAGATAGGATGGTCATACTGTATGCCGTCTTTCGGAATATCAACAGTTACAGACGCAAGACCAAATATTTCATCATCCAAGGTGTTCTGTAACATTGTCGGTTTGACATTCGTACATTCATAACCTATGTCAGCTCCCTGCAAACAGAGATTGAAATTCTTTTTCCAAATCTGGCTACCGTTGGAATCTATCCTGGTAACATTTGATTTGAACATTCCCACAAAGGGATCGTATGTAGTGCCGAACACAACTATGCTTTTATCGCTCAGCTCTACTGCATGAGCATCATTTACATGTCCGGGATAAATCTTCTGAAAAGTAGTCTGCTGCGCTTGTGCTACGTTAATGCTTAATAGCAGCAAAAGAAATGCAAAACATTTCATAGTCTAACATTTTTTTTAAAGTTAGACTTTTTGAAGATGAATATCTGTTGGATTTTAGAGTATCGAATACCCGATATGCAGTTGCAATGTCCGGTGTTTCCACGCATCGTCTATTTCCTGGCCTGCGCTATTCATACCGTCGGATTTGTTGATGTTCGATAAACCAATAACATAGCGTGCGCCTAAGTTTAATCTGGCAGGAAGGTTTAGCCATAAACCAATAACCCCATCGAAACTACTTTTGAAAAGTTCGCCCGCATCTTTCACTAACTCATCGCGGTCGTTTACCATTACTACGCCACTAAATTGTGGGCCAATCTGAATGACTGCACGCGAAAACAATTTTATATTTAGCAGCAAAGGGACACTGAGGTAGTTGACCTTAAAACTTCCGTTTTTTATAGAGTCCTTCCCGGTTTGCAGTAAGTCGCTGTAAATTTCATTGAACCTGTCACCGGTTACAAACGTAGCCTGAGAAAAAATACCCTCAAGTTGCACACCCAAACGTTTTCCGTTTACACCAAGAAAAGCGCCGCCAAGAAGATTTGCCTTGTAGCCATTCTCCCAATATTTACCATTAATGTTGGTGAAGTTTGCGCCGAGTTTTATGCCAAGATCTATATCTATTTTTTGAGCACTGGCAACTATGGGTAGCAAGAAAGAAACAAGCAGCGTAACAAATTGTTTCATAAGGATGATTTTTACAAATGTACTTTCAAAGCTATAAAAATAGTGCCTCCTCGCTCTCTTCTGCCACCATCATTTGATGTTTAAAGGGTTGGATGGTGTCTTTTAGAAAAGAGAAATAATCCTCGCCATATTTAAGGAAGTATTCCATAAAATTTTCCACACGTTCCTGCAAGCCATTGTTTGGAAAAAGATTTTTTTTGAGCTTGCTGATCCGGGCAAGTTGATCGTGCATTTTTCGTTTTTCTGCTCGCAACATTTTCTTTTCAAGCACCTGCATCTGGTTGCGGATTTTTGCCAGTGCAGCTTCTGCCGAAGAACTGAGCGTAGGGTCGAGCGCTGTAGCTTTTTGTTTTAGCTGTTGCAGCGTTTGCTCCACAATATCCATTTCATTTTTCGTTTGCCAATTGCCCGTGCTTTGCGCTACCACCAGTTTGTGTTCCAATGTGGTTTCAGACTTAAACAAATCTGAAATGCTAAAGCCCAGTTGTTCCCGCAGTTTTTTGTTTTTAGAATTTATCCAAACTACAGACTGACGCAAATGAACAGCCGGATAAAAAACATTGTAATGATCGAACAACGATTTGAGTTGCAGCCAATAGGCAATTTCCGCTCCGCCTCCTATAAAAGCAACATTGGGCAGAATGGTTTCCTGAAAAAGGCCTCGAAGAATAACGTTGGGACTGAAGCGTTCGGGGTGCTTATTTAGCTCTGTAGTCATTTCTTCTTCCGTCCAGCTAATGTTTGTATTTACTACACTCCAGTGTTCATTTGTCTTTTCAATTCGTTCCCTAATATTGTTCTTCAGATAAAACAAATTGATGGGGCGTGGGTAAGCCTGTACTTTATAATTTTCAGAAAGTTGGGCGATCTGTTGGGTAACAATTTTATTTGCAGTTTGATGCAGCAGGTCGTCTTTTACAATATTGATAAACGATCTTTTCAACAAACGACTATCGGGGTCAAGCACAATCAAACCATATCTTCCAAACAACTCATTTACCAGATACAAAGTAGCTCTTGCAATAGTGGGTTGCTGCAAATAAGATTGCGTAATAAGGGATTTCAACTGCTCGCAATATGCTCCGGGAGGCCCCAGTTCTTTAAACAATTCATCAAGCAGTGGCTTCAGGCTTTCAGTTTGCATTTTTCCTACCGCACCTGTTTGCCCTGCGGCATCCCACACAAATTTTTTGTTGTTGTAGCGAAATGTTCCCAGTTCCTCCAGGTCATTATCCTCGCTGCCCATGTAGTAAACCGGTACAAAATTGTATTCGGGAAAGCTCGCCTTGAGTTCTTCAGCCAGTTTTATAGCATGGATTATTTTGTAAATAAAGTAGAGATAGCCAGTCAGCAGGTTGGGCTGGTGTGCTGTACAAACCGTAAATGTTTTTTCATCAGCCAGTAAGTCAATATTTTCTTCTGTTGCTTCATGTCTGTTCAATTCCCCGTATTGTTCTATCAATGCGGCAACCAGATTTTTTCTGTCAACAGCATATTTTTTCCGCTCTTCGATAGCCTGCTTTGTACCGCCTGGGCTGGTTGCAAACTTATAGAACGGCTTGAGTGTATTGCTCTGAGACAGATAATCGGTAACAAGCTGAGAAAAAGAATGTGTGTCGCTATATGGCAGATAAGAAAAGCTCAAAGGCATGTTGCAAAGTTGAAAATTGAAAGTTGAAAATTGAAAAGTTTTATCTTGTATGGGACATGGAGAAAAACTATATCAGCATTAAGAACTGGGCGGAAGACGAACGCCCCCGTGAAAAAATGGTGCAGAAAGGTGCGGGAGCGCTTAGCGATGCAGAGTTATTGGCTATTCTCATTTCCAGCGGAACAAGAGAGCGATCGGCAATAGAACTTGCACGCGATATTCTTGTTCTTGCACACAACAATCTCCACGAACTGGGAAGGCTTTCTCCCAAAGAACTACAAAAGGTGAAAGGAATAGGTGAAGCGCGCGCCATTACCATTTCGGCAGCGTTGGAATTGGGACGAAGAAGGCAAATAACAGAAGGTGTTCAGCGACCATTATTGCAAAGCAGCAAGCAAGCGGCAGAGATTGTCATTCCTTTACTACGCGATCTTAATCATGAAGTGTTTTGTGTACTTTATCTCAATCAGGCAAGCCGTCTTTTACGGCATGAGATTGTTTCTTCGGGCGGACTTACCGGCACTGTTGCAGATATTCGCATCATTCTTAAAAATGCTTTGCTTCACAATGCCAATCAACTCATCGTTGCGCACAATCATCCTTCGGGAAACCTGCAACCAAGCAACGCGGATAAAGAACTTACCCGAAAACTAAGAGACGCAGCCACAAGTATGGACATTAAGCTGTTGGATCATTTGATAGTGGCAGGTGTTTCTTATCTGAGTTTTGCCGATGAAGGACTGATGTGAGTAAAGAACTTCGAGGAAAAAATCAGGGAATTCACTTAGCATATTGTAGCAACACCAGATACACCGCAAACATAAACGCTGCAAGAAATAAAAGAAAGTAAACAAACGAAATCACACTGCCTATCAACAACGCAGGAAGCGCTTTTAGACGATACACATTCTTTAGTGCCAGAATAAGATAAATACCACAAGCCGCAAATCCTGCGGTAAGAGCATAATCAGATAATGCCGAGTTATCGGGTATCAGGTCGCACAGGAGCATCACCACAAAAAAGAAACAGTGGAAGTGCATGGAAAAAACAATATGGTGAGAAAGAAGAAAATCTTTTTTGGTGAACAAAAAGACTTTCAACAATAACCCGAAAAAAGGTGCGAGAACGAAAAATATCTTAGGTCCGTAAAGCTCAAGTTTGTCCAGTACATAAGCATTATCGAAACCGGCAACCACATCATCCCATCCTACCGATCCGTTGATCACAATGTCTTGCTTAGAAAAACCGGTATCCCACCCCATGGAAATATAAAGATATTCGAGAAAGGCGGTGAGGATAAACGTTGCTATCGTAATAAAAATAAACAAACTGACCGGGGGCACGTACCGCATCCGCTGTTTAGACTTGTAGGCAATAGTAAGTGCACCGGGATGTGTAACAAGCTGGCGAATGGTACTCCAAAATTTACTTTCATAATGGAAATAGTGACCAATAAAATGCCCTATCATTCCGACAAAAGACTCATCGTGCAGATGGGTAGTTTGCCCGCATTGTCCGCAATAATTATTACTGGAAGAATATCGGACACTACAGTTGGGACAAGTAATTGTGTGTGTGGAGGATTGTTCCATAAAAGATGGTATGCAAACTAAATCAGAAAATCCAAATCAGGTTTACACAGCGATGAAAGTTTTAAGAAACACAAAGCACTTAAACAAGTTCTGTCTCCGAAGGCTGGGTGAAAATTCATTGGCACTATCAAATCTTCTACTTTCTTGCACAAATAAAAATTGCAACTTTACGGCATGTCGTTGCCCATGTTTTTTTACACCGGAGATTTTGCACAAGCAGACGAACTGAAACTGGAGGAAGATATTGCGCGGCATGTGGTGCAGGTATTAAGGATGCAGCCCGACGAACAATTGGAACTTTGCAATGGTAAAGGCAAATCTGCCACAGCGATAATTACAAAAGCGGAAAAGAAGAATCTGGTGGTAAGAATAGAACAAATTCAGGTTCATTCGCCACGCACTCCGAATCTTAATTTAGGTGTTGCATTTACTAAAAATTCGAGTCGAAATGAATGGTTGCTTGAAAAGGCTACCGAGCTTGGCGCAGCCAATATCATTCCCATCATGGCAGCGCGTACTGAGCGTGAAAAAATTCGCTACGACCGTTGGTTGAATATCATGAAAGCCGCCCTGATACAATCGCAACAATATCATTTACCCGAATTATTGGAAGCCTCTTCTTTGAAGGAAATTTTACAGCGCTTTAACGGGGTGGAACAAAAATTAATCGGACATTGCAACGATACCCTGAGTCGTTTTCCAATTAAAGAAGTAATGCAAAAACAGAAAGACACACTCGCATTAATTGGACCCGAAGGTGATTTTACTTTAGAGGAAGTGAAACTTTGTGAAGCGCATGGGTTTGCAGGAATGAGTTTAGTGTCTCAACGTTTGAGAACTGAAACGGCAGCAATGGCGGTGTGCGCATATTTCAATTTGATTAACCATTCGGAGGCGTAACAGAAAAAGAAAATGAAGAAGATATTTTTAGTTGCTTCCTTATTATTTACAAGCGTTGCTTATGCGCAGCAAATGAAGCTTGCAGTGCTGGTGTATGGTGGCGGCGGCGACTGGTATGCGAATCCTACTTCCCTAAAAAACCTTGCGACATTTTGCAACCAACAGCTTAGAACAAATCTTTCTTTGCTGCAAGGCGAAGTAGAAGTAGGAAGTCCTGAGTTATTCAATTATCCGTTCATTCACATGACCGGACATGGACGCTGGACGCTCAATGATGCCGAGGCGCAAAACCTGCGCAAGTATCTTGAAAGTGGTGGGTTTTTGCATATTGATGATAACTACGGATTGGATGAATATGTGAGACCGGCTTTGAAGAAAGTTTTTCCGGAATTGACTTTGGCAGAGCTTCCCTTTTCCCATCCTATCTATCACCAAAAATTTAAGTTTCAAAATGGTCTTCCGAAAATTCATGAACATGATAACAAACCACCGAAAGGTTATGGCTTGATTTGGAAAGGGAAACTTGTAGTTTTTTATTCTGCTGAAACTGATCTCGGAGACGGATGGGAAGATCCTGAAGTGCATAAAAATAGCCGCGAGAAACATACACAGGCTTTGCAAATGGGGGCGAATCTGATTCAGTATGTTTTTATGGGCAGTTCTATTTAGCTTTTTCAGGATTCAGAAAACCCTCTATCACCCACCAGCGAAAACGTTCGAGCATGTGAAATTTAGACCATTGGCCTTTCAGCAAAAAGCCAAGTCCATACACAACAGCATAGCCCCACTTCGCAAAATATTCCAGAAACTTTTTGAATAAGGCGGCGTTATTTCCCTTCAATCTTAAACGCTCTCCGCCGCCAATGCCCATGCTGTGTCGCCGCACATAGTCTTTATCAAACTTGTTGCCTTCTACCGCGTGTAAAACTTCCACATCGGGCAGGTAAAAAACCTTTTTGCCGTGCCGAAGTATGCGCATGTAAATATCTTTTTCTTCATTGGCCAGCAGACCAGTTCCGCTTCTGCCAAGCGCAGTATTGAAGTAACCGATTTCATCAAATACTTTTTTACGAAACGCCATGTTGGCCCCGCAAGGATAACGTTGTCCAATGAGTTGCTTTATGTTTTCGCCCTGATCGAATTTGCCTACGAGTCCAAAAAAATATTTAGAATACCAATCAGGAGTTGTAGTGAGAAAATACGGTGTAATCTTCCCTCCGATAGAATATGCTTCAGGATTTTTATCGAAAAAATCAGTGATCATTTTAAGCCAACCGGGTTGTGCTTTACTGTCGTCGTCAAGGTAGGCAACTATTGCTCCTTTAGCCTCCCGCGCACAGCGATTTCGTGCAAAAGCCACTCCCTGGTTTTCTTCTGTTACAAACCGGAAATTATACTCAGGATGATCGCTCTTGTATTTCTCAAGCAATGCAAGCGTATTGTCGGTACTGTTGTTATCAACAACAATTACCTCATACTTTTCCTTGTCAAAATGCTGATTAAAAATGCTCTCAACGGCATCAATAATAAACCTTGCACGGTTGTAAGAGCAAATAACTGCTGACACCTTGAACGGATAACTCATGGTCGTGCAATTTAAACCCTTGGGCTGACAATTTTGGGTTATGGAATGTAAACACAAAGTGCATCTTTATTGAAAAGCGTTTCTTTATGAAATTCATTTTTGCTGTTTTACTGTTTACTTCCTCTTCCTTATGCTATGCACAAACTAAAATCAGTGCTGCGACTTCGGAGATTGTCAAACAAATATCTCGGCATGGACAATTCGAATCGGAGTTTGTAGGCTTTGCAGCGCAACCTTCCAACCAGTTTCGGCTAATGCGCCAGCTTGCTTTGGTAGCCCACGCAGAAGAATTATTCCTGCTTACTAAAAGTGAAAGCCCGATTGTCCGCATTTATTCATTTATCGCATTGGTTCAGAAGAATCAAACGCTGGCTCGAAAAGCATATTTGCATCTTAGGCAAGACACCACAAAGGTTTTCACACAATATGGTTGCATTGGCGGGAAGGAATCTGTAGCGTATATCATCAGTCCGTACTTCAGAGGAAGAGAATAATTAGCTTTGCTTCATGCGCATTTTAATGGTTTGCCTGGGAAATATTTGCCGTTCGCCCATTGCAGAAGGAATACTAAAACACAAAGCAAAACACAGCGGATTGAATTGGATAGTGGAATCAGCCGGTACAGAATCTTACCACATTGGCAAACCACCACATCGTTTTTCTCAAAAAGTTTGCAGCGCACATGGTGTTGATATTTCAGACCAAAGGGCAAGAAAATTTACCCCACAGGATTTTGAAGTTTACGATAAAATTTATGCACTCGCCGAAGATGTGTATGAAGAGATAAAACGTATTGGCGGAAGAAAAGCTGATATGGATAAAGTTGACTTTTTGCTAAATGAACTGCACGACAATTGCAATGCCTCAGTGCCAGACCCGTGGTACGGAAATGAAGATGGTTACTTGCCTGTTTATGAAATGATTGAAAAGGCTTGTGATGCTATCGTTCATAAATATGGCGCTGCCAATCAGTAAGTGAATGTGTTGCTCCACTTTCAATTTCTATTTTTGACTTTTTATTTTTGACTTTCCCAATATGAAACCTTCCATTCCACAAGGCACACGCGATTTTTCTCCGGCAGAAGTACGCAGACGGCAATATATTTTCAATACACTGAAAAAGATTTTTGAAACCTACAGTTTTCAACCATTGGAAACACCTTCGATGGAAAACCTTACAACTCTTACCGGAAAGTATGGTGAAGAGGGAGACCGGTTAATTTTTAAGATACTAAACAATGGCTTAGATCATCCTGATAAAAAACAGAAAGCACAGGCTGCTTTTGAAAAAATATTAGAAGGAAAAAATACACCCGAACTTACAGAACGAGCACTTCGTTATGATCTTACAATTCCGTTTGCGAGATATGTTGTGATGCACCAAAACGAATTGGCCTTCCCATTTCGGCGCTACCAGATGCAACCTGTGTGGCGTGCAGACCGTCCACAGCGCGGACGATACAGAGAGTTTTGGCAATGCGATTGTGATGTCGTGGGATCTGTTTCGCTGATCAATGAAGCAGAGTTGCTTTGCATTTATCAAAGTGCTTTTCACGAATTGAAAGTTCCGGGCATCACTATAAAGATTAACAGCCGCAAACTCCTTGCAGGACTTGCAGCAGTTGCAGGTATGCCTGATAAAATGATGGACATTACCATTGCGCTCGACAAGCTCGATAAAATTGGCTGGGAGGGTGTAAGTAATGAATTATCACAACGTGGTGTTGCTACGGACGGAATAAATCTGATTCATAAACTCATTAGTATTTCGGGCAAAAATGAAAGCAAACTAACGGCGCTTGAGCAATTGATGAAGGGGAGTGAAATAGCATTAACCGGTATTAATGAGGTTAGGCAAACGCTTTCTTACTATGCTTCACTAAAATCGGACGAATGGAATGGTGAGGTGGAAGTTGATATAAGCCTGGCGCGTGGACTTAACTACTACACAGGAATAATAGTAGAGGTTACAACAAATGCAGTGAAAATGGGCAGCATTGGAGGTGGTGGTCGCTACGATGATCTTACTGGTTTGTTTGGTTTGAAAGGATTGAGTGGAGTAGGAATTTCGTTTGGCATTGACCGCATTTATGATGTAATGGAAGAGCTGAATTTGTTTCCCGAACAACTTGCTACCGGCTCGAAAGTGATGCTCGTAAATTTCGGAAAGGCTAATGAAACTTATACGTTGAAAATGTTGCAACATTTGCGGAATAATGAAATAGCGGCGGAAATATACCCTGATGCTGTAAAGTTTGACAAGCAAATGAAGTACGCCAATAAGCGAAACATTCCCTACGTTATTTTGTGCGGTGACGAGGAAAGAGAAAAAGAACTTCTCAGCCTGAAAAATTTCACAACAGGAGAACAAAATATGATAAGGTTGGATGAGGCAATCTCCATCTTAAAAGCATAAAACTATGTGCGCAAAAACTACACAAGGATGTACCTGGCCTGGCGATGATGAATTGATGAATCAGTATCATGACGAAGAGTGGGGAACACCGCTACATGACGACCAAAAGATTTTTGAGTTCATGGTGCTTGATGCTTTTCAGGCGGGACTAAGCTGGAAAACGGTGTTGCACAAAAGAAAGAATTTTGAAAAAGCTTTTGCAGGGTTTAAGCCATCTGTAATTGTCCTGTTTGACGAAAAAAAAGTAGAAACATTAATGCAGGATGCGGGTATTATCCGCAATCGGTTGAAGATATTAGCAACCATCACAAATGCGCAACGCTTCCTTGAGGTTCAAAAAGAGTTTGGAACGTTTGACAAATACATCTGGCAATTTGTGCAACACAAACCAATTACCAACAAATGGAAAGAAAGCAAAGAGATTCCTGCAAAAAGTACGGAGTCGGATGCAATGAGTAAAGAGCTCCAGAAAAGAGGTTTTAAGTTTGTCGGTTCCACAATTTGCTACGCATTTATGCAGGCAGCGGGAATGGTAAACGACCATCTTATAGCTTGCCCACGACACGTAGCAGTGCAGCAAAAAGTGCAGGTAAGAAAATAGACAGACGCAGAAAATTTGTCGCCTGTCTATGTTAAGTAAGTTCGCTTAATCCTTCTGTTCCTCGGCATTTACCATATCGGTAGCTTTCTTATGAAAGCTCTTAGCAAATTCTTTTAGTTCTTTCGCCAGTTCGCCGTTTCGTGTGGCGCGGGCGTAAGTATCTGCCATTCCAAACAAAGTCTGGTAAAAGAAATCGTTCATTTCATCCACCATCATTTTCTTAGTCCAGAGGTCTATGCGAAGTGCAGATTTTTCTTGCCCATCCCAAAGTCCCAGCAGCATTCCTTTGGCTTGTTGATAATTATCAACGCCGCCATCGGGTGCGCTCCACTCAATAGTTTCCGGCATTTTTTCTTCGTCAAGTTCTATTTGAATATTTATGTTCGACTTCATCGTTTGAGTTGTTATTGATTGTTGTTCGCTGTCAATTTATTTAACTGATTTACACAAGCAAGTATGTCTTTTGGAAGGTTTGCTTCTGCTATTATTTCTTTGCCGTCTTCTTTAAAAAATTGCAACCTGTATGCGTGCAAAGCAAGCCTGTTCAAAAGCGGCCGTTCTGTTTCGTGCTTCGCCGACAAACGATATTTTCTTTTGATAGCAGATAAAAAAAATGGTTTTCCATCGCCATAAATTTCATCGCAAACGATAGGATTGCCGAGCGATTGCATGTGAACGCGAATTTGGTGTGTTCGTCCGGTATGAATTTGAAATTGCACCAGTGCATGTAATGGCCACTGATCGGTTACACGGTAATCTGTAATGGAAGGTTTTCCTTTTTTGGTTATGATCATTTTTCCTTTGGCAACAGGGTGTTCGGCAATAGCTGCTTCAATTCGTCCCTGCTCAGGCATTACCTTGCCACTTACAAGTCCGGCGTATAGCTTTACCACTTTATGCTCTTGAAAAAGCTGAGAAAGGTATTTATGCGCCTGTTCTGTTTTTGCAAAACAAATTACTCCGCTCGTATCTCTGTCCAGGCGATGCACTACAAAAATGTGCTGCTTCAGTTTTGTTTCAAGAAGTTTATTCAGTGAAGGCAGATCGGCGTTGAAGCGATCGGGTATCACCAACAGACCTGCGGGCTTGTTGACAATTATAAGGTCGTTGTCCTCGTATAAAGTTTCTATTTGCATTCTTTTCTTTTTCTTCCACACTAAGTTGCAAAATACTGTTGCAGACATGAATCTTCCTGCTGCCTCATTTTTTCTTTGGCGATTGAAGTCTTGTCTTTGAAGCCGCAAAGATGCAACGCTCCGTGAAATATTACCCGGTGTAATTCCTGCTCGTATTGCACTTTAAACTTTTCGGCATTTTCCTTTATCCTGTCTATGCTGATATAAATTTCACTCACCAAATCATCCTCATTTTCACTGAGGTCGAAAGTAATGATGTCTGTAAGTGTATCGTGATTTAAGAACTTCTGGTTGATCTCCACCAAATAATTGTCGTTGCAAAAAATATAAGTGAGGTCAATAGTTTTTAAATCATCCCGATGTTTTTGAATCAGAGATTGAAGGAAGGACGAAAGCCTTCTTTTGTTTTTCAATTTCGAGTTTACCTGCTGTTCAAAATACCTGACAGCCATTATGCTAAATTTCGGCGAAGGTCTTACTTTTTTAGGTATAGCCGCACCCATCGCCTAATTTTGCGGCAATGAATTTGGTGGATGAAAAAACGGTGCGACTTTCCCAATTGCCGACAGGCAGAAAGGGTGTTATCAAATCGCACGAGCAAAGCGATTTTCAGCTTACCTTAATGGAGATGGGCTGTGTGCCGGGCGAGCCTGTGTGGGTAGAAATGATTGCGCCACTGGGCGATCCGATGGCTATACAAATTGCGGGTTACTACTTAAGCATTCGTAAAAAAGATGCGGATAATATTCTTGTAACGCTTAGCTGATTTTATTTTCCTCTTCCCTGAAATAATACCACAAAGGTGTAAAGCATGATCTTAATATCGAGTGCAAGCGAGCAGTTTTCGATATAAAGCAGGTCATACTTCATCCGGTCAATCATCTCTTTCACATTTTCTGCGTAGCCAAATTGCACCATACCCCAAGAGGTAAGTCCGGGTTTTACTTTGTGTAGATAGCGGTAATGTGGATGGGTTTCGCTAATGATGTCAATAAAATATTTCCGTTCGGGACGCGGGCCTACCAACGACATGTTGCCAATAAGAATGTTGTAAAACTGAGGCAATTCATCAATTCTCCATTTCCGCATCACCTTTCCCCAGGGCGTAATCCGCGGATCATCATCTTTCGACAACGCAGGGCCTTTTTGTTCGGCGTTCACATACATTGAGCGAAATTTGAAAATATAAAACACCCTTCCGAAACGACCGATACGACGTTGCTTGTAAATAATAGGACCGTTGGAAGACAGTTTCACTTTCAGCGCCACAAAAAGATATAGCGGTAATAAGATTAGAATTGCGAGAAAAGAAACAACAATATCAATAGTGCGCTTACATACCCGCTGCCAGTCGGGCATAAGATCTGGTGGAATTTGAATCAGCACAGCATCGTACACATTGCTTGTTTTCACCGAACCCGAAATAATGTCGTAAAGATCAGGCAGCACCTTAACGTAAACCGGACGATAGCACAACCGTGTAAGAATATCTTCCAGCAAATGATGCTCACTGGAATCTACCGCCACAATCACTTCTTCAATCTGATATTTGTCAATGATTCTTTCAAGTTCCTTGAGATTGCCAAGTTGCGGAAGGTATTTGCTCATTCCGTTCGACGATTCAAGATTGGAATAAATGAACCCTTTGAAAATGTTCCCTAATCCTTTTTCGGAAAGCTGTTTATAAAGGTCTATTGCTTTGTCGTTTCCTCCGATTATCAGCGTATTGAACCCAACCTTTCCCTTCTGAATTCTTCGTTTTACATTGTTTAAAATCAAGAGGCGAAAAAAGACGGTACAAAGCGTATGAATCAAAAGATACCGCCCCGTCATTTTTATGAAATAGCTGTAATTATTCGCATCATTCGCAAATGCAAACAAGGCTATAAGTACGCTACCAATAATGCAGGAAATAAGTGTGCGATTGATTTCATTGAGACGGGATTTTCTATAGAGATCGAAATAAGTGCCCGATAAGAGATAAAGAAATAACCAACCTGCAGGAATAAGCAATAAGGAAACAATCCAATCCTTTATGCTCATAAGGTTCCATGCTTGCAAAAAGCCTGAATTTCCTAACAATTGCTGGCGATAAGGAAAAAACAACAACCATGAAATTGCAGCCGACAAATAGTCGAGCAAGACAAGGAATTGAATAGATCTTTTTTTAACAGGCTGTAGCTGCATTTTACTTGCGCGAAACTACTTTAAAGTTGTCGAAAGCGACATAGTCGGTACCAGCGTTATTCTTTGCTACCCTTATCACTACCCGGTAAGATTTGTTAGGATAAGCAGTAAGAAAATCTTCCAACCCCACATACACTTTATTCCATGTGGTACGCGGATTGAATCCATACAAATAACTAATTACATCAGAAGATCCATCCGTTGTTTGCAAGCCCACTACAAAAGGTACTGTGCATTTATAATCCATTTCCAGAAACACTTCAGCCTTATTTGCACCCATTGTTGGTGATTGAAAACTAACAGACATAATGTTGGTTGCAAAGGAAGAATCTTTTAGAAAAATAACTCCGCCATACGCACCTTCAAAAACATATTGTGGGTCGGTAGTTCTTTTCAAACTATCTCCTTCAAGCGAGGTAAATGAATTGCCAGATTCAAAATCTTCGTGAGTAAATCGCAAAATACTGTCGCCCCAATATTGTGTCTTAGGCGCTACAGTAACCCGCTGGCCGGGATTGGGTTGTAAGGTGCTGGTGTCTGCTTTGTAAAAAGGATAGCCAATTATATTGCTGCTCATGCCACTTAATTGCACACCGGGAATCAACATTAGCGAAGCTGCTTTGTCGGCAATAATGGGAATATCTGCTGGAAGGGTGAATGTGCCCAGTGGAGCATAATCGAGATAGGCAAACACATTGGTAATCTTGTGGGAAGTAGTGCCGGTATTGGCCGTATTTAAAAACTGAAATGAATCTATGTGCACATACGTTGGAACTTTTTCCGAAGGGTTGATAATGTTGCAACTTTCAACCGCAATAATGGATAAAACAGACAGAAAAAAAACCGGAAATTTCATCATTGAAAACTAAATCAAAAACTGTTAAACATTATGCAATTCACTGTGCAAACTCATCTTCTTCATTACCTGATGCGCCACATCCATAGCCTGATAACCGTCATGCACACTCACCGTGGTAGGTCGGTCATTTCGTATGGCATTCACAAAGTCTGAAAGTTCCATTCTTATAGCATTCGTGTTAGCTATTTCAGGCATTTGCACCGAGATTATCTTGCGCTCTCCGTTGCCTATATCTATTGGAAAATCAAGCATGCCTTTTTGCTCCCCTTCTCTCAATTTTATTACTTCGGTTTTCTTCTCCAGAAAATCAATACCAATGTAGGCATCGCGCTGAAACACCCGCATCTTCCTCATCTTTTTCAGCGAAATTCTGCTGGCGGTAAGGTTGGCAACACAGCCGTTATCAAATTCTATTCTTGCGTTGGCAATGTCCGCCATTTCACTGATAACACTAACACCGCTTGCAGAAATGCGACGAACCGGCGACTTTACAAGATGCAGCACAATATCAATATCATGTATCATCAGGTCAAGTATTACGGCTACATCCGTACCTCTTGGATTAAACTGCGCCAGGCGGTGCGCTTCAATAAACATCGGGTGTAATTCTTGTCCTTTCAACGCCAAAAAAGCAGGATTGTAGCGCTCCACATGTCCTACCTGGCATTTCACATTGGCTTCGTTCACCAATTTCACAAGCTCCTGCGCTTCTTCCAGTGTATGCGCCAATGGCTTTTCCACGAAAACATGTTTGCCATTCAGCAAAAAAATCTTGGCAAGCTCAAAGTGAGTAGTAGTGGGAGAAACAATATCCACCGCATCTATGGAGTGTAGCAACTGTTCCTGATCGGTGTAGCGAGGAACCTGATATTGAGCAATTGCGCTTGCTGCATTATCGTCGTTAGGATCGAAAAAACCCACCAACTCTACGCCGGCAATTTCTTTCCACTGCTGTATATGTATTTTGCCGAGATGCCCGGCTCCAAATATTCCCACCTTTAGCATGGCGTAAAATCGGCTTATTAAAATTGAAAAATGAGGAAGCTGAAAAGTGGTGCAAGATAGCAAGAAAAAACCTGCTACAGGGTGTTGCAGGTTTGGTAAACGCTTTCAAAAATAATCGGGGCTATCGCAATACCATGTGCTTTTCTGCAATCATTCTTCTAAGGTTTATTAATCCGTAGCGCATTCTTCCCAAAGCGGTATTAATGCTTACGGAGGTAATGTCTGCTATTTCTTTAAAGCTAAGATCGCCGTAGATGCGCAACACTATTACTTCTCGTTGCTCTTCGGGAAGCTCTTCTATCAGTTGGCGAACACTGCGATGCACCTGCCTGCGTTCCAATCCGCTTTCTGCACTTTCGGTGGCAAACTGCATGAGCTGCATTATTTCTCTGCCATCTTCCATTACCACGGGTATGTCTTGCCTTATCTTTCTGAAATGATCCATGCAGAGATTGTGTGCAACGCGAACCGCCCAGGGAAGAAATTTTCCCTGCTCACTATACCGTCCATCATTTAATGTGCGGATGATTTTCAAAAATGTTTCCTGAAAAATATCTTCTGCCAGGTACTGATCTTTTACCAACATAAAAATACTGGTGTATATCTTATCCTTATGTCTGTAAATAAGTGTTTCAAGACAAGAGGAATGCCCCAGGAGGTATGCCTGTATCAATTCAGAATCACTAAGCGGATGTGTGGGTTGCATCATGTTCTACCTTTAATTTATAACGTAAAGCTTACGCCATGCACTAAGTTTGGTTAGGTAGAAGTAGTCCTATAGATGTGAAAATTTTAATTCTTCGTAAACGGTTCTTAGTTCTGTTTAGTATGAGGAGCCTGCAAAAAAGTTAAAATATTTTCTTCAACCAAAATTTTTTCCTTTCTCGTTCGTTTCCGGTTTCGCCACAGGAACTTAATAGACGTAAGTTATACTTTCCTCGTTGGCTATCTGCCTGTATTTTTCTCGAAATGATATTTGCATGACATTCACCTAATGAAGAAGCCTCCGTCTGTTAAAAAACGAAAGCTCTTCATTCATCACACAAAAAATATTTATTCTACCCAGTCGGCTATAAACAGGTTGGTATCGTGTGTGCCACCATTATTTCTGTTGGAGCTAAAAATTATTTTCTTTCCATTGGGTGAAAACATAGGAAATGCATCGAACCCACCATCGGTAGATATTTTCTTCAAGCCGCTGCCATCCATATTTATGATGTACATATTGAACGGAAACCCTCTTTCATACTCATGATTGCTGGCGAAGATGATGCGCTTGCCATCGGGCATAAAGTTGGGTGCCCAGTTTGCCTTGCCCAGGTTAGTAATTTGTTTTACATCGCTACCATCGGCGTTAGCTACAAACACTTCCATATTGGTAGGCATCACCAGCCCCTGCTTCAATAATTCTTTATACTCCTTAGCTTCTTCCTCTGTGGTAAAGCGGCTGGCACGCCACACTATCTTCTTCCCATCGGGCGAAAACCATGCGCCGCCATCGTAGCCAAGATCAGTGGTTATTTGCTTTACATTCTGTCCATCAATGTCCATTACATAAAGGTCAAGATCGCCATTGCGCATAGAGGTAAAAACTATCTTATCGCCCTTCGGAGACACGGTAGCTTCGGCATCGTAGCCCGGCTCGGTGGTAAGCTGCTTCGTTACTTGTCCGCTAAGGTCTGAGATGAAAATATCGTAGCTGTCATAAATAGGCCACACGTATTTTTTCAACGCTTTTTTATCGGGCACGGGCGGACAATCTTCGCCGCCAAGATGCGTGCTGGCATAAACTACATGCTTCATATCGGGCATCAGGTAGGCGCAGGTGGTACGCCCCTTGCCGGTGCTCACCATCTTATAATTAAACTTTTCGCCGGTCTTTTTGGGCAACTTT